>Ga0157364_1007776_pt1 | contig 11108 bp, 18 predicted proteins | sample AttsexASBM2_FD_111476 | JGI IMG/M metagenome (GOLD analysis project Ga0157364, IMG submission 111476) | Fungus gardens microbial communities from leaf cutter ant in Ribeirão Preto, State of São Paulo, Brazil - Atta sexdens ASBM2 | ecosystem: Host-associated > Fungi > Mycelium > Unclassified ... | reverse complement strand
CATCTGCTGGTAACCTCCGCACACGCGTTCTCCAGTACAATCATGATCACATCCTTGCCGGACATTTTGGTCAAAACAAAACACTGGAATTAGTCTGCCGTGGATACTCCTGGCCCAGCCTCCATGCTGATGTACAACAATTCTGCAAGTCCTATGTCACTTGTATGTGATCCAAGCCACAATGTCACAAGCCCTATGGATCCCTCAAACAACTCCTTATCCCTGAACGACCATGGAATTCCATTTCTATGGACTTCATTGAGAAACTTCCATCATCCTCCGAGTTTGACACTATCTTGGTCATAGTCGACCAGCTCACCAAGCAGGCAATCTTTATCCCTGCCCACGACACCATTACGTCTGCGGACTTAGCATATCTATTTGTCCTTCATGTGTTTTCCAAACACGGCGTTCCTTCCCATATTACCTCCAACAGAGGTTTGGAGTTTGTGTCAAACTTCTTTTGATCTTTAGGCACTGCTCTCGACATGTGGCTTCACTTCACTTCAGGTTACCACCCTGAAGGTGATGGACAAACTGAGCACACAAATCAGACTCTTGAGCAATACCTCCATATATATTGTAACTACCAGCAAGACAACTGGTCTGAACTCCTACCTCTCATGGAGTTTGCTTACAATAATGCTCCGAGTGCTACTACCAGTGTTTCTCCTTTCTTTGCTAATAAGGGATATCATCCAAACATCACTGTTCACCCTGAACGTGATATTGCTTCCTTCCAAGCCCGCAACTTCGCCATAGATCTCGATGAGTTACAAAGTACTCTCAAAGCTGAAATCTCTGCAGCCCAACAGTGTTATCAGAAATCTGCTGATGCACGATGTTCCCCCACTCCTGATTTTAAAGTAGGTGACAAAGTCTTTGTCAAGGCTCAGTTCTTCCAAACCACCCGGCCTTCAAAGAAACTCTCTGAAAAATATCTTGGACCCTACAAAATCATCTCTCAGCCTGGCACTCTATCGTTCACTCTCCATCTTCCAGAGTCCATGCGCTCTGTTCATCCAGTCTTCCATGTGTCAATGCTCAAACCCACCACATTCAACACTTTCTCCAAGAGAATACAGCCGGCCCCCACTCCAGTCATAATTGATGGGGAACCCGAATATGAAATTTCCCGGATAGTGGATTCTAAAATCGATTGCCGATGGGCATGCAAACTCCTGTACAAGGTGATCTGGCTAGGGTATGAAAACACTGGAGACAAATCCAAATGGATCCCTGCATCTGAACTCACTCATGCTGCGGACTTGGTATCAGATTTCCACATCGCCTATCCCACCAAGCCCAGTCCTCTCCCATTGTCCTGAACACGCTGTTGCATTTGTTCTCTGTCTCCATGCATTTCTAATGGGGATTTTCCTTCATTAATTTCTAGTATATTCTGTCTGCTTATTTTCATTAACCCTCAGCTTCCATGCACTTTTTGGGGTTTTCTTCTCCAAACTTCAAACTTCTTTTCATTCTAATTCTTGTTTTTTCTTACTCACACATTTAATTCACAGAAAATAAAAAATTCTATTAAAAAAGAAAAACAAAACCAGTATACTGACAGGAGGCAGACGACAGAGTTTCCTCCTTCTGACTTTCTTTGGGGCCATCCTCGGACCCCTCCTCTTCATCTCCGTTCTCCTCTGTCTTGCTCTCTCCTTCTGAGGCCCATCTCTGCTCCATTGCAGCCCCAATTCTCTCCAATTGGGCCGTGTTCCTCTCCTGGCCCTCCACCAAGTCCCGGAGGGACTTCCCAACTCCTCAGTACTCCTCCACGAGTTCCCAAAGTGCCTTTTTGATGGCACTTAGAACCCCGCCATAAGTAGGGATCATGGCAGGGGTGTTAGTATTGGTGTGGGGTACACACCGCTGCTTGAGTGCGATGCACCTGGCACAGGCAAGGGAGTGACTATGGAAAGGAAAATTATTAAAAAATAATGATAAGTATAATAATTAATTACTCACCTTGAGTGGTGTACCAAGCAATCCTGCCCAGCACACACACACCTCTCGCAGGGAGTAGCACCCCCCATCTTGACTGCAGCACCCCCGCGGTACTTCCCCATCTGCTTCTCTCTAGTCTTCTTGGAGGGCCGTTGCTCCTCCCCACCTTCTGCGGTGACCTCCTTGCGCTTGGACCCCGCGACCTGGGATTTTTCAGCCCCCTCCAATAGGGCAGCCTCTTCCTCTAGCACCTTGTCCTGGAGTTGCTGGAGATATTCCACTGTCCTCTTCTTCCTCTCCTCCTCCTCCACAATCCTTTGTCTCTCAGCCTCTTCCTTGGCTTTGGCCTCCACTTCTCTCCTGGCTTTCTGAGCTGCACACTCTGCACGACGGGCTTCTGCTGCCTTTTGCAGTCGAAGGAGGGACTGCTGCTTCTTCTCATGCTGTCATTACATCTGACGATGCTGCTTCTCAAGCATCTTGGCGTCGTTTTGTGAAATGTCGGAGAGGGCGGAGGAAGACATAATAATACAGAAACAAGAGCAAAAAACTTCCTTTTCAGTTTATGTATTGTTGACCTAGGTACCATCACAGGATTCTTGGATAAACTCAATAGGACTTCGAAGGCTCAGTCCTAAGGGGGGAATACTGTCATATACAAGTCCACCTGTCCAGAAACAACGTCCCCACGGTGAAACCACCTCTGAACCATACAAGCCCGCCTTCCACAGTGGCCACCTTTCTCGCAACACGTCTCATAGCAGTGCTGCAACCCTCCAGATATTCCGTCTTCCACGGTGGAGATACTCCTATTCAACTCAGTCTTCCATGACAGAGTTACTCCTGTCAGTGTCTCAACACTAAAACCTCCACTTGGAGCAATAGAGGTTTTCCCACTGGAACCCCAAGCATCTCCTATAATATTATTTTGTATATAAGACTAGTAGTTACACTGTAATTTGCTAGTCTGATAATCGACAAAGATAACCTCTTATTGAACTCAACCTCTAGTGTTCAACGGCGACACACCAATCAGTACTCACTTCCACTTGGACTTTCTCTCCTTCATCTGAAATTGTGACCATGCGGCAGACAGACAGCACAGCACATAAGCTGAAGCCAAGGTCATTCCACAAGTCCGCTCATCTCCGAGTCCATTCTATGGACTTCCACTCCGGTGTGAACCACGACTGACAAGCACCCAAGATACTCAAGGAGTGGAAGGTGGCGATCATATCAGTCAGATAAGGATATGAGTTTACAAAGGAATGAAACAACTACAGAACCAGCATAGGGATAACCTATGGAGGGCAAGGATAGCCTATGGACATTGGAAAGTCCAACAAGAACTTCAAGGATGGAAAACCAGAATGCTTTAATTGCAACAAATATGGACACATGGCAAAAGAATGCTGATCGAAGAAGAAAGAATGAGAAACAAGGAAATGTTTCAAATATGACAAGAAAGGGTATATAGCCAAGGACTGTAAAGGAATGCAGTTAATAAAGAAACGAAAGATTTAGGAAAAATCAGAGGATGAGGACAACAAAGAGGACAAACAGGATTTTGGAGAAGATCTTGAGTAGACATGGTATGAAAGATCTTCCCTGTAAAATCTCAGAATAAATATATTATTCCCAACTGATGGAGTAATGCTGAGAAAGAACTAAATGTATGTTAGAAGTGAAGATGATGGACTTGATCTCTATTTTATTTTATTTTATTTTACTCTTATTTACTCTTATTTTCTATTGAAAGAGTACAATATCAAAAAGACAAAGTGTGACACTGTCACAGGTCACATAATGCAGTCACAGAAGTCACAGGCTCACATGATACAGAGAAGAGCATAAAAGGTTCTGGAACAAGATGAAGTATGGTCTTTAAAGTAGATTAGAATTAACTTAACATGAATCATCATCAAAAGATATATAAGGTAAACTAGATTGTAGGAGGAACTCTATTGAGTTCTCTTGTGTTACTCCATACAAGAGTATGTCTTTTACCCAACATAAAGTCTAAGTTATAACAATGTGTGAGCAAACGTGAAAACAAAGAATGGCAAGAATCTCAAGGTCAAAGCACTAGTGGACTCTGGATGCACATACACTAGAATTGACAAACAACTGGTCAAGAAAAAAAGGATACAGACAAGGCCAATAAATTTCTCATTCAAAGTTTTCAATGTAGATAAAACAAAGAATGGAGAGATAACCAAGGTAGTATATTTGGAGATAGAAATCAATAGACATAAGGAACAACTGGAAGCTGTGGTAATGGATTTGAATGGAATGGACATGTTTTTGGGTCATGATTGGTTGATCAAGCACAACCCAGAAGTCAATTGGAAAAACAGAATGATAAAGTTCACAAGATATCCAGGAAGTTGCAAGATGAAACATCAGGACATCGAGTTTAGATCTAGGAGAACTCAGGCAATGGAAACCACAACACAGGACAATGGAGAAATTGGAAAAGAACTAGATAAAACCAATCCAGAGAGAAAGATGTGAATGGGACCATGAGATCAATCTAATGGATGAAGCACTATGAGAGTTAAATGCAAAGGCATATGCAATGACCCTCAAGGAAGATGAAGTATTAAACTAGTGATTGGATGAACAGCTCAAGGCAGGATTAATTGTAGAATCAAAGTCAAGATATGCAACACTGTTGTAGTAATCACTAGACCAATGTCCAATAGCAGTACTACAAGTAAATCTCAAAGGCGGATATTATCAAGTTCACAAATGGTGGACTTAGTTTTTCTCCATTTTAATTTTCATTTTCATTTTCATTTTGTTTTATTTTCTTATTTTTCTATTTTTAGAACATAGGGTTAGGGTTAGATCACAAGATACAGAGAATGAAGTAAAAGGGTCTAGAACAAATGATGTCATACAACATGGATACCACATGTTGACCTCATGTACTATACATAATTGTTTAGAGTAGGGTACACAGTAGTTAGTACAGACCATTGGTAGTAGTATATAAGGTAGACTAGTTTGTAAAGGAATCTCTATCGAGTTCTCTTGTGTTACTCAATACAAGAGTTGTTCTTTTGTCTTACTCTAAAGACTTAAAACTATAACATTAGAACTTGATTCCCATATCTGAGATCGCTTTATACTTAGCCTTCTCTTTTTACTTACTCTCTCATCATTCTCGACTGAAGAACAACACAGTCCTTTAGTCAAGAAGAACACAGCCAGACCCTAGGCTCAAGGGGTATACTAGTTAGGCAGGAGAAGCCTAGCCATTTGTTTGTACCAAAGCCCACTGGTGCACTTCAGGCGTATTCCCTTTTGTGGACGTGCTAGTTACATTTCTTCATTTATCAGCCTTGTGCTACAGACTCCCTTGTAGTCTGTCTATGCAGAAGAATGGCAGCTTGTTCTTAAAACAGTTGTCTAGAGTAGAAGGGCCTTCTTAGACCAAAATTGTTTACATTTCCTTAAGGCAGTAGTCGGTAGACAAGGTAGTCAGTAGAAGTGTAGGCAGGGTAAGAAGAATACCTGCTATCACATACCAAGATTTTGTCGTCTTTGAAGTATGAGTCGGAGAGCAAAACCAGTACTGGTTCTATGCTCCCTTTATATATATTACCATCACCACCTCATGAGTCAATACGATTTACATGCAATTATTTGCCAGCAACAGGAACAGCTGGCAGCAATGCAGGCACAGATACAAGCCCTGCTTGCAGCAGCAAAAGGAGCAGGAACAGGAGGTGCAGAAAGAACAACAATGGGGTCCAACATGGGACCTCACATGGAGGTGGCCAAACTGGCTATCTTCAATGGAAAAGCAGGGAAAGTGGGAGGATTCATCACAGCATGTAGGCTATTTTTAAGAATGAAGTTGAGAGAAGCAATGGTGGAGAAATAAGTACAGTGAATTCTCTCATATGTGCAGGGAGGATCCGCAGATGTATGGAAGGAGAATGTGATGGAGGAATTAGAGTCAGAAGAGGTAGAATATGAGTCAGCAGAAGAATTTTTGATAAGTCTAAAGAAAGAATTTGGAGGAGAAGAAGAAGAATCGGTAAAGGTGGCAGAATTGAGGAAGTTGAAGCAAGGAGGAAGAACAATGGAAGAGTTCGTACAAGAATTCAAGAGGGCAGTGAGGGGAAGCAGATATGAGGGAAGACTATTGATAGAGGAGTTCAAGAGAGGAATGAATGGGGGAATAAGAAGGAAGTTGATAGAGGCGGAAAATCCACTGGCCTCTATCTAACAGTGGTATAAGAGGGCAACAGCCCTCAACAGAAATTGGAGAGAAAGTAGAAGGGAAGAGGAGAGGTTGAAAGGGAAGAAGAAAACAGGAAGAGGAGCTCCTAAGCAGGAGCAACAACAAATATTGCCACGACCATTAATGTGGCAGAGAAGGCAAGTGCCCTCTCAGCAGGTAACAACAGGGCCTGCTCTGATGGAATAGATCAAGAGGACAAATGCAGTGGTTGTTAGAGGACAGGGGCAAGGACAGGGTGTGGAGGCTTCTTCAAGAAGGGACCCCTATGCTATGGAGGTGGATAGAGGAAGGAATTATTATGCCTGTGGGAATTTTGGACACATGGCCTGCCATTGCAGGAATCAGGGGCAGAGGGGTAGAGTAGTAGAGGGAAGAGTAGTAGAGGGAAGAAGGCTGGAATATGGAGAAGGAAGAATCGAGGAAATAAATGAACATTTGGACTATTTAAAAGAGGTAGAGAATCTAGAGTCCCTCGACTAGATTCTTTTAACAAATTTAATGTATTAGCTACGCAAATAAATGCTGGTACATCAGATTCAGAGGAAATTAAGAAAGTAGAAGTAAGAAAGGTAGAGGGAAGAACTTTGAGAGAAGTAACGGTGAAGATTGGGTTGGAAAGGATAGACACTCAGGAAGGAGTTACAGTGGAGACATTGTTAGACAGTGGAGCGACTGGGTTAGTCATGAGCTCAGAATTCGCCAAGAAACAGGGATTTAAGCTGAAGAAGTTAGAAAGATCAGTAAATGTGAGGAATGTGGATGGGTCATTCAATAAGGAAGGACCTATAGAAAATACAGTGAAAGTCAATATTTATTATCAGGGACATAGGGAGAGGATGGAGATTGATGTTATTGGAGGACAGAAGTGGACGGTGATTTTGGGAATGCCATGGCTGGCATGCCACAACCCAGAGATAGATTGGAGAATAGGAGAAGTGAACATGACGAGGTGCCCCGAGGAATGTGGTAAACAGTGGAGGCCAGTGCAAGAAAAATTGGGATGGGAAAAGCAAAAAGAAGAAGAAGCAAAGGAGGAAGCTGGAAAGAAGAAAGAAGAGAAAGAAAAGAAGGAAAAACAAAAAAAGGAAAGACAATGGAAGTAAAAAAGGTGGCAGAAGAATGGAAAATATGGGATGAAGGAGAAGAAGCAGCAAAGTTGGAGGTGAAGGCCAAGAAAATGGTGCCAGAAAAATATCATCAGTGGATTAAGGTGTTTAGAAAGAAACAGTCAGAGAGGATGCCGACAAGGAAGATGTGGGATCACGCAATAAATGTAAAGGAGAGGTTTATTCCGAGGAAGGAAAAGATGTATCTGTTGTCGAGAGAAGAGATGAGGGAGTTTATTAAGGAGCAGTTAAGAAAAGGATATATCTGACTATCAAAGTCACCACAGACAGCATTGGTATTCTTTGCAGGGAAGAAAGATGGAAAGAAGCGGATGGTACAAGATTATAAGTATCTAAATGAGTGGACAATTAAGAATAACTATCCGCTCCCACTGATATCAAATGTCTTAGAGAATATTGGGACAAAAAAGATGTTCACGAAGATGGACCTAAGATAGGATTACAACAATGTGAGTATTAAGGAGGGAGACGAGTGAAAGGCCGCTTTTACTACACCGGAGGAATCCTTTGAACCAACAGTAATGTTTTTCGGATTGACTAATTTGCCAGCAACATTTCAAGCAATGATAAATAAATTATTGCAAGATCTGATTAATACAGGAAAAGTAGCAGCATTCATTGATGATGTGATAGTGGGGACAGAAACAGAAGAAGGGCATGATGAGTTGGTGGTGGAAGTGATCAGGAGGTTAGAAGAGAACAATTTGTATGTAAAGCCAGAGAAGTGCAAGTGGAAAGTTAGGGAGGTAAGATTTTTGGGAGTGGTAATAGGACCGGAAGGAATAAAAATGGAAGAAGAGAAGGTGAAAGGAGTATTGGAATGGCCAACACTGAAGTGTGTCAAAGATGTACAGAAATTCCTAGGATTGGTGAATTATTATCGCTGATTTATTGAGGGATTTGCAGCTATAGCAAGGCCATTACATGATATGGTGAAAAAGAACAAGAAGTGGGAGTGGACGAAGAGACAGGAAAAGACGTTTAAAGAGTTGAAGAATCAGTTCACAAAAGAACCAGTGCTAGCAGCGCTGGATTTAGATAAAATTAAGAGTAGAGGTGGACACTTCAGATTATGTGACAGGAGGGGTGTTATCAATGGAAGTAGAAAATGGAAGATGGAAACTGGTTGCTTTCCTTTCCAAGTCATTGAATGAAACCAAAAGAAACTATGAAATTCATGACAAGGAGATGTTAGTGATTATTAGAGGACTAGAGGCTTGGAGACATTTACTAGAGGGAGCACAATTCAGATTCAAGATCTGGACAGATCATAAGAATTTAGAATATTTCATGAAAGTGCAGAAATTGAATAGGAGACAAGCTTGTTGGGCTTTATATTTGTCTCGATTTGATTTCACTTTAAAACATGTGCCAGGTACAAGGATGGGAAAGGCAGATGGATTAAGTAGGAGACCAGATTGGAAAGTAGGAGTAGATAGGGACAATGAGAATCAGATAGTAATAAAAGAGAATTGGGTTCATAGTTTACAGGAGGTAGTACTAGAAGAACCGGAAGTAGATATGTTAGAAAAAATAAAAAAGGCTAGGAGTAGGAATGAAGATGTAGTTAGGATAGTAGAAGAGATGAAGAAGGCAAAAGTGAAGGAATTGCAAGGAAATGAATGGCAGATAGAGGGAGAGCTGGTATTAAAAGAGGGAAAGGTTTATGTACCAAAGGATGAGGAGTTGAGAACAGGAGTGATTCAGCTACATCATGCTGTGCCAGCAGCAGAACATGGAGGAAGGTGGAAGACAGTAGAATTGGTGACAAGAAATTACTGGTGGCTAGGAGTAATGAGGGATGTGGGTAGATATGTAGAAGGGTGTGACTTATGTCAGAGAATGAAAAATAGGACAGAGGAGCTGGCAGGAAAATTGAAGTTGAGCGAAGTACCAGAGAAGCCATGGATGCACTTAACAGTAGACTTCATTATGAAGTTACCGATGGTAGTAGAGAAGGATGCTATTCTAGTGGTCTGTGATAGGTTGTCCAAGATGACGCACTTTGTGGCAACTACAGAAGGAACAATAGCAGAAGGGTTAGCGAGGTTGTTTCAAGATAATATATGGAAGTTGCATGGACTGCTGGAGAGTGTAGTATTGGATAGAGAACCTTAGTTTGTGGCAGAGTTGACGAAGGAACTAAATCGAATGTGTTGTAACAACCATTTGCTGGAACAGCACTCATAGTTTGCTTACTTCAGCAAAGCTCTCAATAGGCTATCTAGTAGTGGGGATTACAAGAGAACTTGACAAGGAGCCCTCGCTGTATTGCTCCTCTATTTATATAAGTTACATGTGGTCCGTGCTACAACAATATTAACCGGCCCTTATGTCCATGCATCGTCCTCATATCCTATTACTCATCCACATGTGTTTTCCTTAAGACCACCATGCTTCCTACATGTGCCCTGACATCATACTCTTAATCTCCGCTGTACATGTGCACACCATGTATACACCATGAGGAACTCTTGCCCCTTGACATCATCCCTAACCCTAACTCTAATCTAGACTCCTCTCGATCCTTCTAGACCATTAGTCCTTCTAGACCATTCTAGACTCTTTCACATGACTTCCAGGTCACGTACTCTTCCTCTGTTGTAGACTAATAATTATACTATCTATCTATGTCCAGCTAACCCTAACCCTAGCCAAAGTCTGTTCACACACTCGTCTTATAACAGAATGCTGAGTATAGAAACAAAGTTGTTGATAGCATTCCACCCACAGATGGATGGGCAAACGGAACAAATGAATCAGGAATCGGAGCAGTATTTAAGATTCTTTGTGGAGCATAGGCAAAAGGATTGGCCAGAATGGTTAGTATTGGCTGAATTTGTAGTAAACAACAAAGTTTATACGGCAACAAAAGTCTCGCCTTTTATGGCAAATTATGGAAGAGAGTTGAGGATGGGAGGAAACATCAGAAAGAAAGGAAAAGTAGAAAGTGCATGAGGAAGCAGGGGCGGCATTAAAGAAAACGCAGAAAGAAATGAAGAGATATGTGGACTGAAGTAGGAAAGAGACAGAAGACTGGAAAAAGGGGGATAGAGTGCTATTGAGTACCAAAGATTTGGTGTTCAAGGAAAGACCTGCGAAAAAGTTGATGGAAAGATATGTAGGACTATATGTGATAGAAGAAGTAGTCTTGTCAAACATAGTCAAACTACAACTGCCAATTTCGATGAGAATCCATCTGGTAGTCAATGTAAGCCGGATAGTATGGTATAAGAAGCAGGTGAAGAGACAGAAGAAAGAGGAGGGAAAACCAATAGAAGTGGAAGGAGTCGAAGAATGGGAGGTAGAAAAAATTTTGAACAAAAAGAAGATGAGAGGAGTAGAAAAGTATTTAGTGCGATGGAAAAGGTTCATGGCAGAAGGAGATACATGGGAAAGGAAAGAGAATCTAAAGAATGCAGAAGAGTTGATAGAAGAATTCGAAGAGAGGATGAATGTGGAAGTAAGGAGGCAAGAGAAAATAGACATGGCAGAGGAGAGAGACTTTAGAAGGGGAGAACTACCAGGGAAGTTTACAGCAAAGATGTTGTATAGGTGGAACAATAGAAAATTTAAGAAAGAATATCTGAAGAAGTTAGAAAGGAATTGGAAAAGATAAAAAGCAGTTTTTCCAGAGGAGAAACCTTAAGAGTGTTGTGGCAACCACTTATCACAAAGGACAAATGATCTCACTAACGAGTAAACCTCAGAGTAGAAGTATAATGTGGGTATTCACAAGAGAACTCGACAAGGAGCCTCTTCTTAATTAAGGT
>Ga0157364_1007775_pt1 | contig 11108 bp, 8 predicted proteins | sample AttsexASBM2_FD_111476 | JGI IMG/M metagenome (GOLD analysis project Ga0157364, IMG submission 111476) | Fungus gardens microbial communities from leaf cutter ant in Ribeirão Preto, State of São Paulo, Brazil - Atta sexdens ASBM2 | ecosystem: Host-associated > Fungi > Mycelium > Unclassified ... | reverse complement strand
TTTTAGCGGACGGGATTTATGCCCAAAGCAATACAAAGTTTACAGATTGAATTCAGTGCACTAAATGCAATAAATGCATTACATGAAATAATACTTATAATATATGTGGAAAGATTGTAATTATTATTTATTACTTCCATATTTATCATTTTGTTATTCCTTAATAAAATTTTATAAACGCATTTTATAAGTTTACATCTTATTTATATGCATTATTTGTAAATTTTTCATGAGCCTCTTCCCCTCCCCCTATGAGTAGCCATATATCCCACCCTTTTGAGATATACGGCAAAAATGCAAGGATTTAAAAAAGTTTATTTTTTAATACGAAATATAAATATTTCAGATTTCTAACATTTTTTTCATAATAATAGACAGTACAAAGTTTTTATTGATATAATTCATTTACTTTAAACATAATAAATAATATTTAATAAATTAAGTTTTTGATAGGTGTAGCATATATACCGGAATTACCCTACATAAAATAACTGTTTATATGTTTTAATAATTGTCAAATTAAGATCATATTATTTATACAAAATTATTATTATTTGAACAAAAGGTTCCAAAATTATTTGATGTACAATTACAAATTTGTTATTATTAAATAGAAGAATAATAAATATTAAGATAAATATGTATATGCTCCCATGAAAAATATTACAGCTAAAAAAACATTTTGATTTTATGCACAATTATATGAAATATCTATTACAAATATCTAAATTAGTTATTGATTAAATTATTAATTACTCATACACTTCTTTCTCCTTATACCAAATTTATTCGTAAATCTAAAAGCAAATTTTATTTTTTGATGAGTTTTAAATCATTTTTGTGTATGCACACACGTTATATATATCGTGAAAATGTAATAAAATAATAAATGCAATTTTATGTAACTATCAATTAATATGAAATAATAATAAAACGCTTAAATATAAATGACATAGGATTTTAACATTAACAAAATTGTTAATAAGTATCTAAGTGTATTTAATTATTAATTAAAGTACATTTAATATATTTTAATATATTTAATATATTTTATATAAAAATATTTATAGTTACACACATAATTAAAATATTAAAATATGTTTCCTTATTTTATTAATATAATGCAGGAAATCGTCGAAAGTAAACGTTGCTCAAAAAATCAAATCTTCTCCCTATGTAAATAAAAAAAGCGTCTCATTTAAGTACTTCGATTAATAAATCTAAGTACTCAATTAATACATCATAGTAACGATTCCGGCGTCTATTCCACTGGAAGCGCAATGTATTGTAATGACGGACGTCAATGTCAGAGGGTTTTAAAAGGTGTGCCCAATAAAAGTTTCAGGACTTGTCGGATGGTACATCGAAAATCTCTCACTGAAGGAATGTAATGCACAGTTATTGATTGCCACGAACGTTAAGATTGCCTCGAGAAATTCTTATAAATATATTCTACAGAGTAACATTTTTTGCTTCTTATGCTCTATTCCATTTTGACAGTTATATCTATAGTCATTTTTCTCTTATATTTTAAATAGGTAACTACGTCAAATTGAAATAAAAGAATAGTAATCGTAATCAATCAACGATTATTTGATCTTAGATTTTAATCATTCTAAAAATATCATGAAACGTATTTTTATCGCATTTTTTATTTTATGTTTCATCACGTTTAATTATAATTGTTAATTCTAAGAATTTAAAGTAATATGATATTATTTTTAAAAGAAATAATAATTATATAAAATGTTAATTAAAAACAGCATACTGTAAAATATTTCAATTTTATCGCACGCATTTAAGTATGCTATAATAAGTTTCCATTACATTAGTAATATGTCCTATTTTTCTTTTTAAAACACAATTATGTTTATCCAATATTTTAAATATAAAAAGCTTTCACGACACTTTTTACAATTCTCACGTTCATGAACAATTTTTCATTCGAATTATTTTTATTTCTAATTATAGTTCTCTTATTCTTTGTTTCAATTAATCTTGAGATATACAAATTTTTTTGGTTTATTATTCAGCTTGTAGCAAATACGTTTTAATGTACCAATGTATTCCTTTTCAAGTTGATTTCGAACATAATCATCAAATAATATTTTTAAAAATCAAGTTTGTATGATGAATGCTCAGATAAAGCTTTTTTTTTAAGAAAAAATGACGTCATCGGTCATGGTGACAGCCTTTAGCACAATGGCATTCGACACAACACGACACAGAAATTAAATAATACTGAATTGAAATTAAAAAATGGTTATTCCTCCAGATTGATTTAACAAGAATGATGATAGTTATTGTTCAGCAACCGGTCGAATGTAATTCAGATTCGACAAAAATTGATCTCCGAACAATTGATTGGCATTCGTGCCAATATCAATCTACGTTTTCTGTCCGCTTTGATTTCCCGTTTCAGTCATTCAGTCCTAGAACTTTTCGGACACGCCTGATGCGAATAGTTCGAAATAATGGACGCGCGGCGCGCGCGAAGAGATTATTTTAATTAATTGTCGCTTAGACGGGCGTGTTCGAGCGACAATCATAAGGACTTTGTGAAAAAAGAGGGAAAGAAAGCCAAATCCCAGATTCGCGGAGTTAAGCGGATTCTGTCGATCGGTCAATTCGCGGGCGTGTTCAATTAGCGCGAACATTGAGAAAGGTATTGCGCTGTGAGAATTTTACCGCGGGAAATCTCGGAATGTTGTTCATCAAACGAATGCCGAAAATAACTTGAAACTGGAAGAGATAGAAGTAGGAGGAGGCAACTATCTCACACAGGATCCAACCTACGATCCATGATGTGGATCCGATCAATACAAGAGCGCAACGCGCCCATCGGATTCTAGCGAATCCGCGCTTGGAACTTACGTGTCGTGGCACGATGTCGCTGGATCGGATCGCTGGATCGGAGTTCCGCCGAAGATCGCACGGTATAATTGACATCATAGTGATTAATCCCTTCCACGTATGTGTATAAGTGTGCGTAATTCTAGTATGTATTCCTCGGCTACGCCGTATCACTTTTTGACCATACCATTTTGTCGCTTTTTCATTAACCTTCCCTTCGAACTTGATGATTATCACTTCCGTGAATTAAAACGGTGGTGATTTGTCGCGAAAGAGGAATAGAAAGAATCGGCTTTTCTCAAGATAACGAGATAAGACACGACATGCACGATCACCGAGAGCACAGATTCGACGCCGATCTCGTCGGGAATTGCACTGGCCGGTTCAGCCCTTTACTTCGTAGCGGAGGGGTGGCGGTATGAGAGAGAGCGCGTCGCGAGGAAGGGATAAACGGAATGGAAGGAAAAGGAAAGCGAGAGACAGGGCGCAGTGGGGACGACCAGCGTGGGAGAATGGAGAAAAGCAGGCGTGGGAGAGATGGGAGGGGAGGAGGAGAATATATACCTACCTACATAGCAGCATCCACCAGCATCCACAGTGGTGAAAACCACTGTGTGACTGTGGTACATTTCGTGGAGCTCTCACGAGGGACGGCGAGCAACGACGGAAGCCGTGACGGCGCGGGCGAATAGGGGGACGGATACACGACGAGGAGGAAAAAGCAAAGAGGAAAAAAAAGACGAAACTGAGTAGGCGAACGAGATGGAGCCGGTGGCCTCTAGAAAATTAAAACAAAAAGCATAGGGAAGCACGTCGTGTTGGAAACGGACTCGTACACACACCGACGCGTTCTCCTGCTTTCCTCTTCCCCCTCTCCCCCTTATCACCCCCTCCTCCCCCCCAGACTATATCCGTCCTTCTTTCATCGCATCTTCTCTGCATCCTTGCTCCCTCTTCTCCGTTCAACGGCGGAGGCACTTTTATTTCCCTTTATCGTTTATTATGAGTGGTACGTTACCCGCCGACACGCTCATCCTCGAAAAAGACGTGCAAGAAGGTGTCGATGCGGGTTTTTTTTTCTCCTTTTCTCGCGCTTTCTCTAGCTTCCTTCGAACGTTCTTCTTTTGCGGTCTCGTTGTCATAGAAAAGTCGAAAATTCATGTTGGGAACGTTGGTCTAACTGGTCGATATTATTAAGCCCATGACACATATATTAAAAAATTTAAGGTAGTAAGCAGTAAGGAAATTGTAATAATGGATTACTACGTTACTGGCCTTACGGTCTCTATTGTGATTGGCCAATTCGCTTACTGCTTACGTTTATTGCCTTATGTTTTTGTATGTGCCATAGACTTTAGTTGATTTTGGACTTATGTCCGCTTGTTTATCTGTTCCTTTAGATGCGAATCTCTTATTATCTATTCTTTTTTCTTATTCTTTTATATCTTTGTATTATATTCGCTGTATATTTTCAATGCGCATGGATTAACAATGATATTTCAGTAAGTTTGGAATTGAATAATACACAATTTCAAAATATGCTTTAATTAAACTCATAAATTAAAAATCTGAATAAAAAACAGCGTGTATGTATAAAAGATATACTAAATGTGAAAATTTTGAAAATTTTCACATTAATGTCTTTAAAGTCGCTAATTTTAAATCTGTATGCAATAAAAATTTGAAAATTTAAAATAATAAATGGAATATAGTGGCCAAAATATTTGACTTATTTATATTTATATTTTACTGATATCTTATATTTATGGTACATTTTGGAGACTTCTCGCTACTACTACTGCTAATAAAATTAGCAATTGTTTCTTTTGATTGATGTATGTAAGGAAATAAACTATAAAATAATTCATAATAATAAGTGTGTATATTAGAGTGCCTATGACGCCAAATCGCCATATATCCAAAATTAAATTTGGTGACACTGATTTTATTACATTTAAGTTAGCTGCTACGACACACATGACATACGTCACAATGACATATAACACAAGTGCTAATAGTATCGCTGTAAAATAAAAACGCACCATTCTTGGATAAAATCAAGAATGACATTGACAAAGCAATTATAAAAGTGAAGGTATGCTTAAATACAAAATTAAATTGTGTCAAAAACGGAATATGTGAAATTTGTGCTTGTTTTGGCTATTGTATATAACGGATTTAGGCAACCAATCAAAAATCATTATCTCGGTAGCTCTTATATGACATTACGCTTTGCTTAGCGCCGAGACACTACCATATCTCCTAATTATAGGAATTCTAATGTATGTCAGCATGTAGCGCTCAATGCACCAATTCTAGCATACAACAGAGCAGACATGACTGCATACAAGTTTGTAATTCAAGAAATCGAGCATTGTGTGATTATCTTAACATTATAATTATCTTATACGAAATTATACTTTAATTCTTTACGTTATCATTAAACCAGACAAACAAAACATGTTGCAGTCTGTTATGGATCTCTATAGCGAAAGTATTACTTCACTTACGTCACTTTATTATCTTCTCAAGTTTATGTACATTTTCTTTCCACCGTCTCTCGTCGGCAAACTTCTTAATCAGCAGGAAGTTCAAGGTGGAGAATTCATACGCTCAAGCAAAACTGTCTCCACTCGTACGTCATTGAGAATTCTTCTGCGCGCTTCATATTGCGGAAAGAATCTCGGGTGCGAGCGCGAGATAAATCGAGTTTTAGAACGCGAGTACGCCGAAGGAGAGGCAAGGGGACAGAATCTTATTGAAGATAGGTGTGTTCTTAGTGGACGAGAGCGATTTATCCGCTATTTCTCACGAGATTTATCTACCCATTCTTTAATCCTTTTCCGATCCGCCCGCCTACTGTGCCGCGCCGAGAAACTACTGTTTTTTTTTTAATCGACTTCAAACTATTTTTTATCGCACCACTCTTTGTGCTGTAGGTGGAGATTTTTCGCGCACGTTTGTGATAAATCGAAGTCATAGAAACGGAAAGGAATGGAAGAAAAAGCAAGAAGATAGATCTCATCTTATTGCGAACATATAAACGCTCAGAACGTGTGCGACTCTTCCGCCATTTCTCGCGAAACTCTCTATCGTCTTTTTAATTCTTCTGTCGACTGTTGGAAATAAAATCGAATCGAGAATGGCGCGCATAGGAACTAACCAGACGGATTTTATCGGGCGTCATACGCTTCAGCGAAGATTTCGCACGTATTGTAAACTGAGCTTAATCCATTCATGCGTTTCTTCTCTGCAAGATAATACCGTTTTCATTCTTGCAAACAGAATATGGAGATAGTAAATATTCAGATGGAGAGAGCCAGTGCCGATGACGTTGACCTTGATATATGTTATCAAGGTCATGAGCCCGAGTAATCTCCAACAGATTTTAGTCGTCGTTGTTCCGAAAAAGTTATTAACAAAAGTTTGAAAAATAACATCTTATGTTTTATATAATATTAAGAACTATTCTCTCATCCTTTCGTGCTTACGTAATGACTTTCCACGCGAAGCGAAGTTCACTTCTCCCTTGCCTAGGGATGCATGACTTTCCGCAAAGCGAGATCCATCCCACTAGGGTAAAGAGGAAAAGGAGGTAGAGTGAACTTCGCTTTACGTGGAAAGTCATTATACTCTATAAGTAAGGGATGTAAGGTAGTATTTAATACTGTGTGTACTAGAAATAAGATAATATTTCTTCTTTTATCAATTTAACTTTTTAAAATGAAATAACCAAACGATTCTCGAAAATATTAAAAAATAAAAACAAATAAAGGTTATAATGAGTTTTTTACATGTTGTTAGTGCGAAAATAAAAACCGTTTATTATCAAAAAATCTATAGTATAATACGCAGAGTGGCAACTCAATCGCTTTATTCTATTGACAGTGATTGACAATCCCAGTGACAACGAATAGCAAGTAAAAATCCATATAGTCATGAAAGACGTGAACATAAAAAATTAATCAGAGTCGAAAGACAAAGGATTCACAAATTATTCATATTTAGTAATATAAATTTACTACAACCGTTCCGAATTGTGACGGTCAAATTTTGAAATGTTGACCGTTACAATATTCGGAACGGTTATAGTAAATTTATATCGTTAAATATGAATAATTTGCAGATCCTTTGTCTTTCGACTCTGATTAATTTTTGATGTTCACGTCTTTCATGGCTATATGGATTTTTATTTATTATTCGTCACTGGGATTGTCAACCATTATATAGAATATGGAGATTGAGTTGCTACTCTGCCGTCTTGCAATGAAGAAGTGAGAATTTTACAACATACATTCAGACATACTGATAATAGCCCGGAAGCAGGCCAAAACGTTTATGCTAATTATATACTATAGTTTTTCAACAATAAATTATTTTCGCACTAACAACCACGCAAAAAATTCTCATTAGCTCTTATATGTTTTTGTTTTTTAACTTTTTAACAAACAATGGGCGATGGCTGAGTTGGATCAAGTTACTCAGGATCATAATCTTAACTGTGTCAAGGTCAAGGTCATCCACGTTGACTCCCTTCATCTGAATATTTATCACAAAAGAATCTAGCAGAAAAAAACATTGCTCTGCTCTGCGAACTGAAATATTAATAGTTAAAGTTGACAACTATTCAGATCAAGAAATCTGTCATTCATTAACATTACGAGAAAAAAATGATTTTTCAATCGTTTTTCAACGCTTTTATTTTACTTGGGAAATGACTGTTTTTGTGAAATAAGTTTACCAGCTTTTCTTTCAGACAATTGAAAACTATTTATGAATGAAATTATATTGAGTGTTAGCTTTTAATAACTTTCCGCTCTATTTGCTATTTCGTCTGTTGAGTTCGTTAATATTTATTTACACTTATTTTATTTGTCATTAATAATGTTTTTTATTGACAGAACTGATGTGCACTCACAAGTGCACCTTAAAGTCGTTATACTACTCTAATCTGAATGTGGAAATGAGATATCTCAAATAATAAAATATCCAATGTATATTTATCAAATAGCATAAAATGTATTTCGCGGTTTAACTTATTTTTATATTTTATTAAACATACATCTATTTGTGTACAACGACTTTAAAGTGCACTGAGCACATAGTAATAGCGTATTCGATTTACTGACTCGACTCGACTGCAAGTCAATGATCTGTTCTTTAACAAAGAAGAGTTAAACTGTGCAAAAAATGCAGCTAAAAAGAACAGACAGTTGACTCGGGTCGAGGCAGTAAATCGAATACACTATAATTCTGATAATGAAAAATGCTATAAATGGAGTAAATATATATACAATAAAACAATGCAAACAAAAAAAGCATGGGACTATAATATGGGACGATATATATATGAAATTCATGGAGTATGACTTGCTTAGTAACGAATACAAAAAAAAATTTAATATTTAGAATTTTTATTTTTTATTTGTAGTCGCTGTCAAAATTGACAAAATTAAAGGAAAATGAAGAAAATATGAAAGATGTAATAAAGAAGTTATAGAATGATCAAAGAAACTGCTCCACAAGTTTCCGTTCCAAAAAGTATATTAGAAGATAGAATTAAAAATATTAAAATTATTTGTATGTTTATGTATCATTTATATACGGTAACTCCAGTACATACGCCATATCTAACAAAATTAATTTATTAAGTATTATTTACTAACATTTAAAGTAAATGAATTATATCAATAAAAACTTGTACTGTCTATTACTATGAAAAAAATATTAGAAATACTTATTTATTACCCGAAATATTTATTTTTTATTAAATATTTATTAAATATTTAATATTTTTATTAAATATTTATTTTATATTAAAAAAAGAATTTCTTGAAACCCTTGCATTTTTGCTGTATATCCTATCTCATAGCGGTAAGGGGGGAATGTACGGCTCATGAAAAATTTACATAATGCTTATAAGACATAAAATAACAATAACTTATGAAATGTGCTTATAAAGTTTTATTAAGGAATAAGGATAATAAATATATATATATTATATAAAGCAATAGATAATAATTATAATTTTTTTTACATATATTGCAAGTTCTGATATATATTTCATGTAATGCGTTTACTGCATTTAGTGCACTAAATAATTCAATCTGCGCACTTTGTATGTATAAATCCCGTCCGTAAAAAAATATCTCAACAAGCGGAATATAGGAGACTTCAAGCTGAACAAAGAACAGCTAAGCACTTATATTTTAAGCTATATATTCCATTCTTTATTATCCCTTTACATTTATATACCATCATATAATACATTTATGTATTACTATATAACCATTAAGCCTTCACAATCTCTACAATTATCATTTTATGTGGATTATGATATATGATTGCATTCACTATATTGACAAATCGATTCAATTGACAATAATTTTATTAATATTAATACTGGGAAACTGAAATCATAACACAATGTTAATAAAACATATAGGTATATAACAAAATGGATGCGTGCACATTATCCCCACTTCTGCTATTTTCATGACTTCTGCGGCGTAAATACCGGGATTATCTTATTGTTTATACAGAAATATATTATTTTATATATATAAATTTGTTACATATTCGGTATTGGAAAGTACTTTCTAAAATATTTAATTTTCCATGAAAATTTATTTTTATTTTAACATTTAAATGCTTATTTATTTATGTACTTTCTTCATAAACATTATTTCTACTTCATTAACTATTCATTGTATACTAATAATAATACTGATTCTCATTTTCAATTCTTTCCAATTTTGAGAAATCCGTAATTGTCCAGTACTGAGCCGATTTCCTCTAACGTATAAATAATTTAACGTATAAATATGATAAAAGAAGAGTTTTTCATCATGTTTTTTACATCTATTTCATATTTTATTATTTATTTTATTATTAAATTTTGTAACATCGCTAAAGGAAAACATGTTAGCCTGGCGTTTAGAGACGTGAGATTTTAGCAACACGCCAACTAATCGATATGCTTTTGTAAATTTCTGGGAGAATGGACTATGTTGAGGGATGGCTAAAGTTTGTATAAACGAGAAAAGAGCTCGTCACGGACAGACAAGTACAGAACAATTCCCATCGTCCTCATTTTATCGGTCGATCTACCCTCGCTTTAATTCTAAAGGTTCGTCAGCGCACGTCCCGTCTTACGACATGGGAATTTTTTATTTATACGTGTCGACTTTTTAATCTTGTATAAAAAATTTCTCTTGTCCTTATATCTTCATAGAGAATTTTGTGTTCATCCGCGAAATAAGAGGATTTGAAGTGCCAGTCAGTTTATGTGAGAAAAGGGGGGATGTCCTCTTATTGCGGATAGGTAGGTGCTTAGTGGACGAGAGCTATTTATTCGTTCTTTCCACCGAGATTTATCCGTCTTTTCTTCAACAACTCCTTTCTGTCTCCCTGCAAAACCTTCGCTTATCATTGAGGATGCAATACGTCTAGCGCGATAAGTGAGTACGCACTCCAATAGTAATAAGTTCCCCCCAAGTAATAAGTTTTCTCGAACAAAGAAAGTCGAACCAAACTTAAGAAACTTTTATCCGTGCGTATCTTATTAATTAATGTTTTCTGGCGACATTTACTGTTTCGTCTCGCAGTCCAAAAAGCTCAAAATAGATCTTTTACAAGAGTGGCGCGCAGGTGCTTTTCGCAATTAACCCAGCAGAATGCTTTAAATTCTCGCCAAATTACCGGACCGTAAATTCCACGTTACATACAAACAGCCGACCGCTCGCTTATTTTCAGCTCTGTACTACTGGAAGATGCGAAGCATTTGTCGGATCGTCAAAAGTTTCACAAGCGGAGCTAACCATCTATAGAAAAATCTGTATCTATTAAATTTTCGCGTGAGCTTCGAAATTATCAAACATTCTTCTCGAAGTTGCTTCGAAACAACATTTTAAGTGAACGCTTTTTTCTATGTATTTCAATAAAAGGAATCCTAAGATTGTCTGATTTATCGACTAAATGCATTTTCGTATAGATTTCTTTTACAGATTTGGAAATATTTGTCCAATATTGAAGGATACGCATTAATACTTGCCTGTGAGATGAGTTTATGCCGAAAACAAAAAGAAATATTTAAATTGAAATCTTGTTTATCACTACTAATTTAGCTAATCTTATTTAAATAATTCAATTATTTTTTAAATTCAATTTATTTTTACTTACGATTTATTTATTTATTCATTTATTTACTTATTTATTTATTTATTTTGACTTTTTTTTCCTTACTTAAATAAATT
>Ga0157364_1007774_pt1 | contig 11110 bp, 6 predicted proteins | sample AttsexASBM2_FD_111476 | JGI IMG/M metagenome (GOLD analysis project Ga0157364, IMG submission 111476) | Fungus gardens microbial communities from leaf cutter ant in Ribeirão Preto, State of São Paulo, Brazil - Atta sexdens ASBM2 | ecosystem: Host-associated > Fungi > Mycelium > Unclassified ... | reverse complement strand
TTGATTTTTATCTATCTCGGAAAAAAATCACTCTCGCGTAAATTATGATATTTTAATATTTTAGCATTTAAAAAAATAGATATATAATATGAGACGGAGGCAATGAAAGATTTCTCAACTGTGCAGAAAACTGATTCACATTTCGTCATTGCGAAAACAGCGATTTTCTATTTGCAAACCGGATCTGAGTCTACCTCGTGTACATAATGAATGTATATATGCAATAAACATGGACTGATAATTGATTAATAAAATACACGTGCAAAAGATACAAAATGAAATATAAAAAAATTTTATTTGAACCATATAGGCGAGTTTTAGCTTAATCGAGTCTTTTCCTTAATCACAATTATAAAATTTTGTCATCGTATAAACCGAGTGACGAGTAGTTCTCTAAATTCGATATCTTGACATTATATTATGAACTTAAAAGTAATAATTAATTAATTTTCTGTATAAATAATTTTAAGTTAGAGCATAATTCCGGAAAAAACAATTTAAAATGAAATCGATCGAAACAGTAAGATTATAAATATACGCTCTTTTGAGTTTGGAAAAAAAATGTATGTATACACTCAAATTTTTCGGCGCAGAACCAATTGCAAGCTATGATTTGAAAATTTTAACGTTATATTTGTGCGACAGTGCCAAATATCATGATGAGAACTAAAAAAAGAAACAGAAAATTGCGAAGAAAGAAAAAATGTGCATTATCTTGAAGACTTCTGAGTTTAAATTTCTTGTAAAATTAAAATTCAAATAATAAAAATTATTAGATGAACAGAATTTAAGAGTCAACTTCGATACTTCTACAATAATTATACGTTTTAATTAAAAATACAATAATTATATATTTTAATTAAAAATATTTTTTTCAATAGGATAAGAAAAAGAAATTGCATTTTTTGTTCAGGAAATATTTGAAGAATGCATATGTAATTATGACTTATGAGTGCTTAACTCATTCGTTCATGACTAGATCATCATGCTGGTACTCCAACATAAAAGCGTATTAAATCTATCACTTTGTTGTCCAGTTAATAAAAAATATTCTATGATGCTCTCTTCGACCAAAAATATTTTTAAATAATTCGGATATATTTTAAGATAATAATTATTAGCAAGCAATTTTTCACATTATGCAAGGATGGTTAAAATAAAATTCGAATATTTTAAAACAATTATTAGCAAACAATCTCTCACTATGAAGGAAAAGAATAGCAATATAAATTAGTAATAAGAAAATGATTCTGCATTGTAGCATTTTAGTTTCATTTACTCATATAATTTTTCAACTTATAATAAGATTCTACACAATTATGCACGAAAGAACGAGACTGCACTTAGTCCAGTGTGCAATGCACATTTTCTTTTTCTTTCACGAATAAAAGATATTCACTCTGAAATACTTCGCATTTCTTTCGGAAGTTTCAAGATAATTACCTTTTATTATATTTATATATATATATATATACTTCGACTCGCTATATTATATATTTACAGATTCTTCACATTGTAAAAAATATATAACGCATTTCGTACTCAATATATCAGATATATATATGTATATATACGCAGGTAATAGTACTGAAAGGCCGATATACACATATCTAAATCGTGGTGTTTTTCTTTTTTTTCTCTTTATCTTTTCACCAATTATTAATTAATATGTGCGTGACCCGATTGCATGACAAATGCACATGTGTCTGCAGCTATATGTGAATTACAGTGTGTATGTCTTTGCATATTGCATCTTTCTCTTTCGATCTTTTTCTTCGACTGTAGGAAGATAATAACTGATTCCGATCATAAATAAAGTGAACAATTAAGAAAAGAAAAACAATTCTGGTCCTTAGATGTATGATATGCTGGCCGACTCCAGGCATGGCGCAATCCTTTTTCTTTTTTCCTTTGACGCTTCTCCGCCGGTGATAGCTCCCCAAATAAAAACGATTCTGTTATTAGAATTCAGTCGTAGATCATTCATGCGGCAACGGTTTTCAGACCACCGCCTTAAAAAAATAGCGTGCGCAATCTCGCAAATCTCGTGAATTGGACGCGCGAGAGGCACGCGGTGTGGCCTCTCTTCATATAAATATATAAATAGATTTTTCAAGTATATCAAATACTTGGTGAGCTATCTAGGCAGACGACGGCCTTGTGATCCGTACTTCATACCATATGTGTATGTATGTATGTATACATGTTTCGTATGTATAAAACAGGGCGAAAAACGCAAGGAAGTGTACAAGTCAGGCGACGACGATCAAAACGCTTTATAAAGAGGCCTTCCGAAGCAGAATGAAGACTTCGATTATTGTTATCCGATATACAAAAGGTGCGATGTTACGACTACGGGATCACAGCGAGACTAAGAATTTTCCATGTTATTGTGACAAAATAGCGGCTTCGTGAAACCACTCCGTCTGTTGTTATCCTTCATCTCTTGACGCGCGAACCGCGAGATAACTCACGACCGCGATTTCCGGCGCCTCAGCAAATTCTTTTTTCTTTGTTTTTTTTCTTTTCTAATATTAAGGCCCGGAATTAAAACTACAGAGAGCACCATTCAAAAAAAGTATACCGAAAGGGTCTTTGCGTTATTCAACGCAACATTAAACGCTCGTTCGAAGTATATGAACAATTATCTCTTTCCGATACCTAAAAACGATCTAACTATCAATCGTAGAAATACTGTACATCAGTTCATTCTCATCTTTTTTTTATTCTTTTTTTTTAACTCTTAATTCTCGCAATTTTCTCCAAAAGTTGGAAAATAGTATCGCGTATACTATTCAGACAATACAATTTGCGTTAAAATTTATAATGCCGCGTTTACAAATTAGAATTGGGAGGGCTATACAAAATTATAAATACATCTTTGTCAGAAGCGAAATATCCTTCAGTAAAATCAGTAGAAAGATATTAATGTCAAACGATCTTCGTCAATTTTTACTTTTGCATTTAACCCTCGGATGTGCTTTCTAAATAATTCTTTTGAAAGTTTAAAAGGACTCAAAGTTCAATTAAATATAATTTGAATTCTTCTAAAAATTAAATCTAGAAGATAGAAAAGATTCGATCTCAGTGAAAATATCATGAAAAAGTAAAAATAATTGCTCCAATAATGCATCCAAGAGTTAAATGGCAATACATTGAACAATATATATAAATGTCGTTACGATGTGTTCGTCGAGAAGCGGTGTTTATCTGACAATACAATTTTGATTACATGAGAAAAATTACACATTATCTGCCAGTTATTCATAAAATTAATCGAGCATTTTAAAAAAATTTTGTCAAATCTTTTATTATGATAAGAACAAAACGGAAAAAAAATTTATACGTTTTTGAAATTTATATGTTTTCAGAAATGTGCAAGTAATACATCTATAGAAATTGCAATACATAAAAAATAGAAATAAAAATGAATGAATATCTAAAGAAATAATTTACAGAGCATAATTATATCTAATTAGAGAAATGATTGTGAAATAATTTAAAAAATGCTATAATCTCATCTATAGAATTTCTTCATATTGCAAATTCAATAAAGTTAATACAGTAATTGCACATTTCTAAAATAAGTGTGTAATTATTTTCGAAATTTTTAAATTAATCAATTTTATGAAGAATGTCTTTGCTTCTACATCCATCGATTATTTTTTACATTCGAAACTCGACGACAGTTTTAAACGATTCTTGGATTTCTTCTCTTCGAAAGCAAACAACGAAAAGTATTGTAATTGTATTTTAGAATATTCACAATTATTTTCTTTTGTGGAATATTACGAGGAATTCTTAAAGAAGTTTTATTCGGATTCTGTGATTTTTCACGAGGCCTTAAGGATAAAAAAAAATTTTTTTGAAAAGAAGTCACAGTCTTGCTATTACGATACTTTTCACATTGGTGTAGTCATTATGAGCGATGAATAAAAGCACGTACGTGATTTTTGCAATTGAAGGGATCAATGCGAAAAACCGCACCTTCCGGAGATTTCTAATTCTACTATTGTGCTCTGTCATTGGTGTATAAGATCACTCGTTAAAAGAAATCATCATCAATCCCATAGTGATCGAATGTGCAGTCTGCGGCCTATTGTAGTACAAATTTTTTTTTACCGTATAAAGCTTACAAATTACGAGTTTAGATTGACATTATTACATTAACTATCTCTTTACGAAACGTTTTTCTTAATATTTTCCCGTCATCGTATTTACATAATATCATCTGCAATGTTACATTTCAATAAACTAGAGGCAAGTCTTTAACTCTGGCCCTTAGTTATTAATTTTGTAATCATCACGATATATTAATTTGCTCACTTCTGCACATATGCGTTTGCAAATACGGTATTGCGTATCAAACATCTTGAAACAGACATAAAAACAAAACAAAAGTAAAGTATTAGTACTTGTTACACAATGGATCACAAGAAATCTCACAACAGCTGGATTATCCGTTAACCACTGAGGTGTCGCGTACAAAACTTCATTCTCAGTGCCTTTCCTTTATGCACAGTAATAATAGTTCAATGTTAGGACTGTACAACCGACATACAGGATGATTTTGATCATTTGAAATACCTTGAAATATTTTGAAATATTTCAGAACCAAATCATTTGATACAAAGAAACAAATATCATTAAAATGATCCTCAAATTGAATAATTTGTTTCTGAAACATTTTTTTATGTGTATCCTTAATAATGAAGACATTTCAAATTATTAAAGGTGAAACACCCTGTGTATAAATGTCACTAACAACGTCTCGTACAAAAATGTTTAGACAATAGGTATCTCGCTAATCAGCCTCCTTAGCTTAAATTAACACAGAACAATTGCACAGAGAAGAGTACTCTCAAAACCAAACCACTTTCATCGAATCAGATGGATTTGATTACATAGCCTTCGCACGACTGCATACAAATTATGCGTTATAGGATTAAGCTTCACTCAAACATTTAGTTTGGCTCGTTATCGCTGAAACTATCACTATGCTAGAACGACCATCACAGTGACTCCTTCAAAGTGCGAATAATCTTTCTTTTTTTTCTGCGCAGCACCTAAATCTCCATTTATGGACGAGAACGCGAACCTACGTGCGACAGTTCTGTCTGAAGTTGAGCAGAAAGCCGATATCGAGTTTGGTTTTACGATTTTCGACACCTTCTCCTTTCTCGCGAGCGGAGTATTGGTCCTTTTGCCGAGGAAAAGTTACCTTTTGCTCGCTCCTTCTCTCTTAAATCTTATCTATACTATTTATATATATATATATATATGTATATATATATATATGTATATATATTACAATAATATTACATACATAATATTATTCGCGTATAATAAAATATCTGTGTTTAACAGCCGTCTCTCGCCGGACGGTCTTCCGAAAGTTAGAAAAGAAGAGAACCATAGTTTCCATTTTGGAAAATTCATACAGCGTCCGATATAAGTTAACCTTGACAGATGCACGGCACATCTCAAGGTCGATAGAACATCCAAAAGATGGTTCTTCGAAAGGAGATCCTTCAGGACGACGTAACACATTGACGAGAGCTCTGCCCATAAGCCACTGTACACTGTATCATCTTTCCTTAGCATGTTCCTCAGCAGGCCAGGTAAGAGATGCAAAAAGAATTCCTTTAGCAGAACGGCGAAAAACCATATCGTCGAGTTAACGTCGATGAGCTCTTTTCCCGAAGCACTGTACACACTGTATACCTCCATCACCTTAGTTCGGTCCGCGGGTAAATAATCCGGGCGAACGTCGATTTTGATTAAGTATTAGAGGACGCTGCAACAGCAATAGGTCTTCTTCTCCTTCTCAGGACTGAAGTTCATCTCGCGCACAATCTCGGCGAACATCTCGTTGACGTTGGTACGATTCTTGGCGCTTGCCTCGACAAACGGACAGCCCCAGAGTTGCGCGAGCTGGTGGCCTTCCTCAGTGCCGACCTCCCGTTGGTGCTCCAGGTCGAGCTTGTTCGCCACAAGTAGCACCGGCACGCGTTCCGTACCCTTGACGCGTGTGATGAGCTCCTTCATCGCCTTGATATCCTGAAAGGTTTGATGATTCGTCAAGCTATACACCACGACGAAACCTTGACCGTTCTTGATGTACAAATCGCGCATCGACGCGAACTGCTCGGTGCCGGCAGTGTCAAGGATCTCGAGGACACATGGCGAGTTGTCCACCTCGATCTCTTTGCGATAGAAATCCTCGATTGTTGGATCGTACTTCTCCATGAAGCAACCGGATACGAATTGGACGGTGAGTGCGCTCTTGCCCACCCCGCCCGAGCCGAGGACCACCACCTTGAACTCGCGCATCTCGCCGTCGTCGTCGTCGCCGTCGGCTCCTCCGCGCCTCCTTCCGCGACGTCGCCACCACCACCTCCTAGACGTGTCCAGGACCGCGCCGGGGTGTGGAAAGTCGTTTCACTCGAAAAGAAAGAGAGAGAAAGAGAGAGAGAGAGAGAGAGAGAACAAGAGAGAGAAGGAGAGAGAGACACGGAGCAGAGGAATGGAGAGAGAGCGAGAGAGACAGATAGACGGAGCAAGATTGTCGCACCTTCTCTCACGAGTATATACACTTCACTTCCACTGGCTATCAGCTAGGCTATGGACACGAGGTTCCTTTTAGCTCTCGTCCTCGTCTTCGCCTCGTCGCGACGGCAATCCGTGCCCGTCCTCCTCCTCCCGATCGCGAACAAAGGCATCGACGAAACTGGCCGTAGTCTGGCTGGCGGACGAGACGAGAAAGAAAGAGAGAGAAAGATAGACGGATCACGCGAAACGAGAATCGACCTGCGCCGTCTCGTAGTTAGGCTGCCTGGATATTACGGCGACTATACAGCTACGCCAGGACATGACGACACAGGCCGTCTCTCCGCACGTTCTATACGCAGGCACGTATACGACGACACAGCTCTCATCCGTGCCTGCCTGCTTGCGCTCGCCTGTCGTCTACCTCCTCTTCCTGCCTACACCCCTTCCCCCTCGAACTCCGCTACACCGACTGCTCAGCCGCGATCTGACGTGCGCGACGCCGCCATCTTATTGTCGCCGTCAGGCTTTTCTTCGAATGAACGTCACGTCGTCGCGCAGATCATCGACTGTTCGCGTACTCTAGATGTCGTAGGCCTCGAAAACACGCTACGTATTCACGGAAAGCCCGTATATTGCCTATATGTATTTGCAACCGTTGATTGTGCACCGGAGACGAATGACGTAGCGCTCTGTTCTATTAAATTCAGAGACTACTTTGATTCCCGTTTCGTGCAGTAAATTTGAATTAACAATTCCTTTGGCACGATTTTATTGAGGTTTAAATAAATTTGGAGTGTTTATAGACTGCAACCGAACTCCGATTTAACTTAATCAGTGGTTAATTCAACTTTTACTCGATGATTGCTTGTAAATTTCTAATCTGATATCTTTCTTTTCGTGTGTCGGACAAAAATTAATAATTTTGTAAATATTAATAATAAAATAGCGACAAGTTATATTTAGACATTGCACGCAATGGAAGAAATATTAGGAATAAATGCCAGACTTAAAAAATTAGAAAATGAATGTATAGAAATTTATAACTTACAATGGATAAATAAGATAAATATTACGTTTAATTTTTATTCCTAATTTTTTATTTTATTTATTACTAATATTATTTATTATATAATAAATATTAATTTATTAATATTTACTCTTGTTTTTAATATTATTTCCATTGTTCCATACAGCATACATTTTATCTGATAAGAATGTACGTCCTTAAAACAAGTAGAATCTTCTCTGGACGTCTGTAGGACATTTCTAAAAGATTTATGTATAAATCTTCTTTACTCCATAAGTTAAATTAATAATAAATTCGATCATTTGCATTACTAGATTAGATAGTTCATATTAAAAACTGCTACATGTGAAATTAACAAAGTTAAATACAAATCATATAAATACTTAAAACAATTAAATTCAATAATAATATTATTATCATGTTATTTAGCAGAATATACACGTATTATTTCATTGTGAAAGTCTATAAGTAAACAAGCTAACATTTTTAATGTCGTTTTAATGTCAATCCAGTAAACGAGAATGAAGAATGCGTATTTTAAATGAAAAAATTTTTTTGGATTGAATTAAAAAACTATATTTTCTATCTAAAATTTTCAATTAAGCAATAATTATGATCCATTTTTAAGAACTGAACTTATTTTTGGATTGAAAGCATAGAAAATGTGCTTCTTATTCATGCAATTCCTATAAATGAATAAAAAGGTATTAGGCATTGAAGTGGATTCAGATTTTCAGAGCGAACGTTGAAATGAATCTTTTTTAATTCATTTTAATTGATTTTAATTCATTTTAATTCATTTTAATTTTTATTTATTGGAAAATAATATTAAGGATGTCATTTTGATATCAAAACGACAAATAACATCGACTTGTTTACATGGAGTTTATTATGTTATGCCACTAAGATATTTTTATGTCAAGCAATCTTTGATGTACACTAATTCAATATAGTGCGACTGATCGAATTCATCATGAAATTAATCGAACTTTGGCCGCAGTCATATCGCATTCGAAAAAAAATCCCGTGATTTCCTTCCTTTTTTGCAGTGTCGCGATTCAAATGTATCAATAAAAAAATGATGTATAAATGACGAGTTAAAAATAATCATTGGTAGCCGGACTGTAATTATACCTTCCAGTACCCGTTTCAAATTGCTGTAAGCAAAAAATATCTCGCTCCATAATAATCGACGGTAAATAATCATGACGGAGTGAAGTTATGCGCGGCTCACTCCGTAGGTCGTGGCAGAAAATCGCCGACTTCAAGATGCGTTTTCAAACGGATCGCATGTCGATTGGCCACTCCGACGAGTTCGGGCCAATCGCGTGCCACCATGGCGATCGGCTCGAGAAACACCTGTTCCTTTCGATTCCTTGTATTACCCTGTACTTTCCGCACTCATGATTTTGTCTTCTTTTTGTTTCGAATCATAAAAACAGCGTTGAACAGATAGATATATAACTCTGAAATTTATTTCAGTTACGACTTCCATACTCTCAGCCTTCATCTCCACTAGACGCGGAAATAATAATAATAATATTCGGGTATCTAAATTTCGTCTGTAAAAAGAGTACAGAAGAAATAAACTCGCCCATCTTGTAGCATTGATGGCGAGGGGAGAAGGGAGGGAAACGATCAGCCGTGAGCCGAGAATGGAGAAGCTTCCCTTCGTCCACCGGATGCGAATGTCACTCTCTCATATCAGAGACAACGCTATCCACGACCTTGCCGAGGAGCAGCCGAAGAGGAGTGAGTTGCATCTCTCATAGCATTCGTGTTGTAGAATACTTATTACATACTAGTATGCGTATATATACGCGTATGTCTGGCGCTGCTACACGTATACATGGTTACTCGTGACATCGTAAATTCACTGAGGTTATACCGCGCACAAACGGTACATCCACGGTACACTGACTCTAAAAAAACAAATTAAAAACTTTAAGATATACTCTCGTTGACAAGGGACGAGCGGCAGAGTAAGAATGATCGTGATCGCACCGAGTATAACTATTTATTCTTCTATAAATTATGAATTTTAATTTATATCCATTGTAGGTATTTTTTATAATAAATTAGATATAATTAATAAATAATATGTATAAATATAATTTATATTAATATATAATTATTATATAATTATTATATATTATTATATATTATATAATAATTATATATTAATATATAATTATATATTTAAATAATAATTATATAAAATATATTAATATATTTTGATATAATAGTATATAATAGTATAATAGTATAAAGATTATAATTATAAATTGAAAATAAAATATATGCTGGATATAACATTCATATTTTTATTGCTCAGAGCATACAAGTTAGAATATGTTATTAAAGAACCGTAATAGGATTTCATAAATGTTTAAAGAACCATAACACCGCGATGCCACTCAGCGTTGCAACAATGAGCTCTTTAATGACTAATTGGCGTAATTTAAGGTATTTCACAAATGGGAGATAGAACTTTGCAGAACTGATATAAGTTACTTCATATTTTCAAAGCAATTTCTACGTCAATTACTAGAATAATAATTTATAAAAATAAAAATCGTCGCAGCATCATAATAATTTTGAATTTATGTTAAGAACATACATATCAACAAATAATTATTATACGTATATTTTTATAATAATACGTATAATAATTATTTGCTGATATGTATGTTACAAAATAATTGTGATAAAAAGATGCATTTTTAATTTATCTTTAACAGAAATTTAAAATTGTTATGAAGATGCTGCGACGATTTTTATTTTTACAGGATGTCCCAGAATAACCGCCAAATATTTCGTGTACTGAACGGACTAAACTGAATAAAAGATTCCTCTATCATTGCAATTTTCGCAATAGTTAACAAGATATTAATTAAAAATGACTGAATATTGATTTTCAATAATTCTTTATTTAAACACTATCAACTTTACAGAAAAGCAAGAAGAAATAAAAATTGTTTACTTTCTTCTCATAGAGCTCTAAGAATTTTTTTTATATATTGGCAACTATTTTTATCAACATGAGAAAAATTCTGAAAAAATTTTCAAAACTCTATGAAAAGAAAATAAACAATTTTTATCTATTGCTGTTTTTTTTTTGTAAAGTATTTGATGATAGTACTTGAATAAAAAATTATTGAAAATCAATATTCGGCAATTTTTAGTAATTAATATCTTATTAACTATTGTGAAAATTGCGAATGGTAGACGATTTTTCGACTCATGTCAGTTTAGTCCACTGTACCATCACATGAAATATTTGGCGATCATTCTAAGACACCTTGTGTTACATACATGTTGCAATATGTATACTATAAATATTATATTATCGCAAAATAATGTAATAAAAATTCATTTGTGAAACAATGTGAAAAGAGATTCATTTATGTTTGTGATATACATCATACATTAATTGTGTAAGATATGACACAAATAAATACAAACGTATTGTGCGAATGTATGTTATAAAGTACAAAAAGTTGGTATAAAGAAATATGTTTTAAACAGTTC
>Ga0157364_1007773_pt1 | contig 11110 bp, 4 predicted proteins | sample AttsexASBM2_FD_111476 | JGI IMG/M metagenome (GOLD analysis project Ga0157364, IMG submission 111476) | Fungus gardens microbial communities from leaf cutter ant in Ribeirão Preto, State of São Paulo, Brazil - Atta sexdens ASBM2 | ecosystem: Host-associated > Fungi > Mycelium > Unclassified ... | reverse complement strand
ATCGTCGGTCACAATTTCAAAAAAATGTCTAATTTATTGGTTTGCAACGGTGGTAAATCACTTCCACTTAGTCTGACCAGAACAGCCCGTATCTACTGTGTGTTTTATATGCCTCATTCATCCTCGAACGCAATCGCGTGGGCGAATGAAAAACACAGACACGTATACACCGCGTCTTCTACAGACGGGTCTTTTTCATACGCCGTATGCTTCAACAAGAACATCGCATTTTTCTTCAGCTATCTTATTCGTCGCACCTTTGAACTGAAGAAGAGAAGACTTGAGAAAATATCTTTCTAAAGTGCGTTGTCACGTCTACATATTTTACACGTCGGAAAGAATGTATCGGATTACAACTGAAGCAAATATTATAGTTCTTTAAAAATGCTTATTATCTTGATATATTACATTTAATGGCTGCATTCTGTTATTTACTTCAAATTGAAAACCTATGATACACATAACGTAAATTACAAATTTGCAATGCTTTCAGTGAACATATATAATGGAACGCATCTAATTATTGAATGAAATAAAAAAAGAAAGAAAACTTTAAAAGTTATAATTGACTTTTTTCATTATTTATCTTATCAAAATAAATTATTTTTATTAGAAGTATTTCGTCAAATTTAATAAAATTATTTAACTATAATATGAATAAATTTGCAATTTATGTAGACGTATAATGCGCATAATCTCTCGAACATTTTCCGTTGGTAAAAAAGCGATTTTATCGCTAATTCAAAAAAGTCAACTTAATCATGCTGACGCAGAGGAACTTATTATTCCAATCAATTCCTCATTAAATTGTCAAACAAATACTCGTCATCTCGAGACCGGAATCGACGCGTCCTAATTTCTGGCCATCCATCCAGAAGTTCAATCGTATTGCAATCGCGCAGGCTGAATGAAAAATCGAAACACCTGAGCGACGTCGCGTGACGGGAATACGACGCGAAACACGTCGCTCCGAAAATCACCCGTCGCGAACGACCGAAACATAAAAGCCGGGTCAAGAGAATCCTGCGGAACGGTCTCGAAGAATACACTGTCTCTCAGATACTCGACGGTCACCTCGTAACTGGGATGGGCCGAGAGAGCTAGTGAATAGTAATCTGCACGGAGCGCACTGCCTTATAAAGCAAAGACCTACCGCGTTGCGGGATGACGTGTGCCATTTCTATGCAAACTATATGTATGTATGCAGGTGGTAGCGCCGGGCTACACGTTTAAGGCGGCGGATAGGCAGACGTAATGCCCTGATGCAGGCTAGCATTTTGGTTGCTGTTATGTATACTCCTCCTTGCCGTCTGAAACACCATCGTTTTACCTCTCTCAGATTCTATTCGTTACCTTTTACGTTCTCGCTCCATCCGTCCTCTTCGTGCTCTTATGTCCTCGTCGATTGACGAGACTAACCCTTCGCCTTGTCTTTGATTCTCCTACTCGTTTTCTAGTTTGCTATTTTTATTTTTATTTTGTTCCTCGTTGCAACTTCACACTCAATCGTTCTCTCCTCTTCCCTCCTTCTCTCTCTCTCTCTCTCTCTCTCTCTCTCTCTCTCTTTCTCTCTTTTTATTTTCCTTTCTGACGTTCAACTTCGTTGCTTCACTCGTCGTCTTACTTTGTCGACATCGATGGAACATAGCTGTTCGAACAATATGAAACAGAAGGAAAAAAGAATACTCTGTCAGATGCATGAAACCGTTTATTGATTTCCTAACGAACAGGAAGCTATCACGAGGTGGACTGGATATTTTGAATTCTGACTGCCGGATGTTAATCCTGACGACGGAAAAACCAAATGCAGACCTTTCTGAGATTGAATATTTCCGTCCAATATTTCCGTCTTTATTTCCTTTTTATTATTTTATTTGCAGAATATATAAGATTTTTTTTTGAGTTGCATTGAAAATATGATAAGGCTTTCGGGCAGTGACTCTGTGCTCTATTTTTGTTGGGGATGACATGATCAAAATCGACCAAACACTAACAAGCCCAGCTTGGTTGTCACCCGGAAAGAGAGGTGAAGAGGAGGGAGGGGGGAGAGAGAGAGAAAGAGAGAGAAAGAGAGAGGCATATGCGTGCACGGAGTCAGCAGGGCTAAATTACACGTTCGATAAAATAAGCACGAGGGCACACAAAGCGTGCCCGTGAAACGCTCAGCCGCACGCGCACGGATCCTTTGTCCGCAACCGAGCGAACGTGTTTTTCAGGAATTCGCGCATTTGGGCGCTCCGATTGCTTTTGCCTGCGTATATGCATCCGCGCGCGCGGCCCCTTTTACCATAGCAAAACGCGAATCCCCTTTGTTTTCTTGAGGCCTCCATTATGCTTTCAACATAGATAATCGACTGACAAGTCAAATCGTGCGCAATCGTACAATGAGCAAATATTGTAAAACATTGTTATACAATGAGCAAATGAAATAAGAATAAATTACTGTCGACTTATTACTCTTTTTTTTTTATGATACTATAAAAACAGAGCGTTTCGTCTATTTACTTGTGTAATCGTTATCAATTTAGATTCTCCAATTCATTATTCTTAAGACTATTCTTAAGATTCATGCATAGAAAACTTGAATTCAACAATTAATTCAATATACTTGATTAAAAAAGAAGCATTTTTCAACGTTGCATTTTACAATAGAAACTAATTTAGATTTTTTCGATTTGTTTATCGATAAACTATTTTGATTAAACTATTTTGATATTTTACTTAATATCAAATTAATGGGTCAACTTAATATTAAATAATATATTAGAACGACAATATAAAATTTGAAATTATAAAATATTTACATAACACTTTTCAGTAAATTGAGTTTCAGTAAATTTTTAGTTGAATAATTAAGTTGGCTCATTAATTTAATTACTATATTGAAGTAAAATATCAATATAGTGCAATTTAGGAACATGTTGGAAATAAATTTCTATTGCAAAATGCAAACATCAAAAAAATGCTTCTTTTTCTCATAGGATTCTATTGTTTTTAGAAATGATTTTAGAGATTTGTTTTTTAGAACTATCCATTACGGTGTAATGCAGCATCCAACTAACCAGAATAGTAAACTATACGTAAAACTTTCGTACGCTAGATTCATGTTGGAGTTAATGGAAGGTTTCTATCCAGCGTAGATTGATAACGTAGCAATGGAGCCAGTTTTTATTGCCTCGAATCTTTGAAGTGTTTAAAGCGAAAAGTGAATTCCCCAATGCTCGACGCACATACACATCCAAATCTGTATTCCATAATTTACCTGATAATTTACCGCGAGGATTGTTACATGATGAATGCTAAACACAGAATCCACAACAATCGTACATTCTGTATTACCGTAGCGTTATAATTAATTATTTTCATTCATTATACCGCATACAATGATGTTTGCTAGCATTAAATTAGACAACGGAAACTCGCAACAGCGAATACCTGATGCTTCGATCTAAATAATTCGCTTCTGGTTAAATAAAGTGTTGAAACTTCGTTATCGTAAAACAAGTGCAACATTCAACGCAAAATTGAGTAACTGGCATGATATGCAGAACAATGTGGAAGGCTGTAAATAAATATCATACGTTGTTTAAAATGAGATTAACATCAGATTGCCATGACCGCATGTGCATGTTTGCAAGAAAAATATCAATTTCGGACTTTAAGTAACTAGCAATGTGATTTATATATTTTTTCCTTCTGGAAATATATTTTTCCTCCTCCTCGTTTCATTAAATAACGCGTTTTTAACGAAGTTTCCATTTAACTTCAGATCCTAACTTTAGATCCGGAGATTAAATTTCCCGTTTATTTGCTGTTTCTTTTTACATGCGGTTAAAAGACTTTTCGAAATTTGGCATCCGTGGAAACCCTCGTATTTCCAGTTCCGCATCGATACTTTGATGAATACGAGTAGCGGCCAAACACGCGCTCGCTATTTTCAGGCTTCCAGAACTCGATTTGCCGCCACACCTATATACAAGATAGAATCGAGATGCAAGGCGTTTAGAATGTCGAACTTTTCCACGGCCGAATCGAATCCCTGGTGAAAGGAAGACCCACGTGAGGGTGGTAACATGAATACCTTCCTCGCACGGATCATGCGAATTGAACTTTCCTTCGTATAACATTCCTGTTTTCGAATTAAAGATATTTGTACGGATACATTACCGTTCATGCTACAGAGCATATCTTATTTCGCGCGCATTTCACCGAATGCACTTAACAAAGCAATGATTTTACACCGCATTGTTACCATTTCGTGATAATAAATTTTCGGTTTTATATGAACAACAATAGAATGTTATAACATAAGATAAAACGGTCAGTAATAATAAAGATATTTCTTTTATATGATTAGTTCTGACAATGAGAAAGATTCTCATTTCATCCTGCATCCTGCAGTTTCGATTAAACAAAGAATCATATTGGAATTCAATACTTTTCACATTTATAATTTTAGATCTATTTTCTTTTAGGAAAGAGAAAGAAAAAGAGAGAAATGCAGTTTCTGATTTAACGAACGTTATGTAATTTTACAAGTTTTAATAACTACTTCATTTAGACAATCATATCTGATTTTTTAACTCAAGACTTATCGAAAATTTGATTTCTAACTTAGAACTGTTATAAGTACTTATCGAAGATGTCAATATCTGAAATTAGGTTAATTTGACCTATGTAAAGCTTTCCAATTTAGAAATCTGAGAAAAAAATCCAATCTTTTAAAGTGTTCTTCAAACACATTAAATAAGATCATCCAATTTAAATCAATCCAATTTAAATCAAAATTGAATATATGTTAGAATATTATGTATGGGAGAAGAATAATGGCAAAGTAGAATCTTTATGTGATGTGCACTATACAAACATGTATTATGCTTCTTAAAAGATGTAAATCGGTATTCCCAGTCGGTTCTTATATTTAAGATCATCTTAAGTAGTCTTAAGATATCGTAAGCCAATCACAGATCAACATTAACATCTTAAGACATTACTTAAGATGATTTTAAGAGCCTATTACCAGCCCTAATACCTATTTTATAATTTTTCTTTTGTTCTTTAAATAATGAAAAAAATTGATATATATTTTATATTTGATAAAATTTACAAAAATCTTTCCAGCGGAAATTTGATTTGGAAGTTTCCTCTTTTTGGAGCAAAACTGTGAGTGTTGAAAGATTCGTTTCGTAGTAATTCCGAGGATAACATGAATAAAGTTTTGCAAATGTGACATGGACCGTCGCGTTTTCGAGAGCGCATCGCGTCTGCGCCCAACCACGCATATCTTTTTTTTTCCTTTTTTTCTCTTTTTTTATATGAACGCGTTCGCATGGCATAAAAGGCATGTACGTCCGTTATGTATCCATGGATTATTCAAATGAGGTCAGGACGAGAAGCAGGCACATTCGAGCTTACCACACCAGTAGCGCAGTCTCCTTGAATTGTAATCTGCTGTCGAGGGCAAACATCCTAAATCACCTGCGCTGCTCGGAAATAGGTCGTATCCATGAAAATTTTAACAAAGCGTGCGCGCATGAAGGAAAAAAAATTCTTTTGCGTCTTTTATTCTTTCGGCTGTATCACAAATATTGGGAATTTCGTCTGTTGAAGCGGTGTAGCGAGGCATGCACTCGCATTATTTAAACGATGGAAGATCGCAATCAAAATACTATCGCTTTCGATATCGTGGATATGCATCATGTACCGCGATCAAGTGAAAACCACACTATGCAATTTTTTTTTTTTAATGGACATAGAATGCGGAAAACAATAGCCCCCGAGAGTCAAAACACATCTAAAATAAAAAAAATTTTAAACCATCGCCAATTTTTAAACCGCACATTAAATTACAAAGTACATTCTTGATGAATCAATAAATTTTTATTTTTCATAAATTTATTGGAATATAAAGTATCTGAGCCGAGAATAAGGTCCAGCTTAAATAGCACACGTTTAAATTTATTACTTAAAAACGCTCTTTATGCTTAGAAAAGTGTTCCATAGGAAATAGATGAAAAGAGACTAGAGAATTTGAATCAGCAGAAACACGTTTATTTAATGTAATAAAAACTTGTGATGAAATGCATATATGAACCATTTTTATGACAACTTGTTTCAAAGTTTGCCAAATATACATTATTTTATATAATATAATATTCAACTTCTTAGTTATGGAAAAGTAACAAATAAATCGATTTTTTATAATAAATATATTGTTTTAGAAACACTCTTTTTAAATAATGTCCATTTTTGTGATTATTGTTATATGATCATTAATATATATATATATATATATATATATATATATATATATATTTTTTTTTTATGTGTGTGGGGTTTAGAGTGAGAGAGAATAAAAATTTTCAATGCTGCAAATTTTAAAAAACTAAAATTGCATTCAAATTATTAGAAATTTCCAAAGATTAAAAGATTAATTTTAAATCAAATCAGAGCTTTGTATTATATTGCATTATAATGTTTAAGAAAAGAGTAAATCTTAAGGGATTTTTTTTACGATTAATTATTTCTTTTAAAACTGATTTATGTAAAAAGATAATATTTAGTTTCTTTGTTATTTTTAATTTATTTTTTATTTAATTCTTATATTCATATAAATGTAATAAAACTCAATGTTACAGTTAAAAATTTTCTTTTAAACGATGTTTATTTACGGAGATTCTATATATCGAGAAGATACTTTTCATTTTTGTGAGTAAATAGAACAGAGATTATATTTTTTCACTTATTTAATTTATTTCAATAAATAGAATTTAAAAAAAATAAAATTAATTAGACGGACGTAATTTGACTCAAGAACTTTTTTTTTCGTATTTCTGCAGACACTGTTCAAATAATATCGCAAGACATCGTTATGGTAATGTGCAAACTACTCCATAACTCGTACATTTCCCCGGTGATTTATATCGAAGGAAATGAGCAAAGCACGCGAGAACACAGGTCGTCTTCTTAAAAAATTTAATAACAAGAGTAATTCAGAAAGGGCCCGAGTGTGGAAAGTAGTTTCTAATTCACGAGGATCGGGGTAAAACAAGCGGAATTCAGGCTTGATTTCGCGTTCGTTTTCTCCCAACGTTCTACTGCCTTTAACTTTTTATTTTTCTTTGCCTTGATAAAAAAGTTTGCTGCCGACGGCAGAGCTGGCGATAGCCTCGCTCTGTAATTGCGGCGTCGTTTGTCGAGTTTCCCCCTTGCCAAGACAATCAACTTAATTAAATTACTGTGATTATACCCGCTGGTCATCTTTCTTCTCTTAGATCGACGCGTGCCCTATAACATCCCGTCGGATTGGAAGGCCCTTTGGTTCAGCAATCTCGACGAACTGCAGAGAGTGAACGAGGCGAACGATAACAACACCGTTTCTAATGTCACGGTACAATTGGGCGGCACTGCCTTTCTACACTGCAAAGTTCGCAATTTGGCGGAGAGGACCGTTTCCGATGCCGAGGTAAGAAAGCAACTATAACCCTTTGAGAAACTGTTGCGAGAAACTCTTAAAAGAAGCGACGATTTTCAACGAATATAGACGAATCGAATCGTAATCGAAGCTTTCAAGTATAATGAATTGATTTCTCTGGGATTATTGTACCTTTTTTGGTAGATGCGATTCTCTTCTCGAAATCCTTATTGTACTTATCTATACATCTCATAAAGAAAGACGTAAAATTCATATTTGCATGTAGAGCGACATCTACAAAGTGAAATACAATGTATGATGTACTCCAACAAGTTGCAACAAATATATTTGAAATAATTACTCATCGATGCGAATATATATGTTTAATATCACGACCGTTATGAAGCAAAAGAAACTGATATATTTATATGTACTCCAAGATGCAACTAATTTATTTGAAATAATTATCCACTGATGCGAATATTTAATTATGTATGTAATTTAATTAATATTAAAGATATTAACATAATATATTACTCGTTTCTTGATGAGAATCGAAAAAAATATCAGTAGAACATTTATAAAGTTCGTTATAGAAGTATCAAATTGTCACATTCGATAAATTTTCTTCTAATTTTTATTAGAAATACTTTCCGATGAATTCCAACAATTTACTTAGAATATTATAATTATTTTAGTATCTTCTTTAGATTTAAGGAAAACACTTTTATTTTCATGATACTTTATTATAAATCGTTTACGTAGGGATAACACGTATATGAGAAGTTATGCTAATGCCTACGCAATAACAACACGAACGTAGTACATGGTTAATCTTGTCCGTGTAACTATAGAACAACTCCATACAAATTTATTCATGTACACGAGCGTAATGGCCTCCTTTCGCACATCCTCTCTGACGCTTCGAAGTGGTAAGACGATCAATGATCACGACGCATTGAATCTTGCTGAGAGCACAGCAATCGGTATGCGATTCCACAGAAACGACGAGCTCGTATTGGATACAGATAGATGCAGTAATGGCGTCTGCTTGAGACGTCTTTATCAAGTCTCCGACTTTCTCCAAAAGATCGATTTTATCCCTTATCGTTCTTATTTCGATTGACCATCAATATCTTACATTAAGATGAAAGAGTAAAAAATGGTGCTAGAGACATCTCTTCTACGAATCACTATTACACCATCTTATATTTGGCATCGATACGTTAAATCGCTCATAGGACCGTGCAAGATTGATGTCGGTAAAAAGCCGATGACCACGACAAATCTGCCCCAATTCGAAAGGACATCCTTGTAACGACGACGATTTAGTACGAGAACTTAGAAACTTTCACATAGTAGCGATCTAAGCTCACACAGTATTAGCCATCGTAGCTTTCATCATTATAAACTTTATAGGATCAGATGTCAATGACCAAAAGTCTGTTATTGTTCAATATTATCGAATAACAATGGTGTTTCCGAACTTTCTGTTTTAAACCTTCATCTCAACGTCAAATTCAACAGATTTTGATGATGTATGATCAATACGTTCACAACGCAATCTCTATAGTTTATATGAAATTTAATTTTTCATTGGGGATGTATTATTCCTTTTTTAACAATGGCAATAGTATATCTATATTTATTTGGATTTCCAATTTCGAAAATGTTTATCGGAGCAATTAATTCATTAATTTGTTTGCTATTATTTTATATAATTTGACCATTTTATTTAATTACGATTTCTAAATTGTAATGCAAGATATCGCGCTTACATCGCGAAATTTCATATTTCACTGCAAAACAACGGACTCGCTTGTATTTGCAAAACGTCGAAATTCTCAATTTTAATGAAATTTAACTCTGATAAATTACAAGTTAAAATAATTAAATTACATTATTAACGAATGTTATTTGATGGTTAGATAATTTACAAACTCTGTTCATATAATTTCAAATGAGAAAATATCAGTTTATGAAGCTTTATGACTCATCTAATTAAACTTCAATAACTGAAATGGAGAAAAAATAATACCTTATAATTTCGAAATTATTTTCCAAAAAAATGTAATTTGTAAGAGTAATAAAATAAACGATATAATATCGTGATCCATTTTATGAAAGATTTGTTGTAAGATTATTGAAAAAATTAATGGATTTTTCAGAGAAATTTTACTTGACTACAAATAAACCGAAGATAAAATATATATCAATTATATTAGAGATCAATTTATTCATATTCAAATTTATAATTTATAATTTACTGTTTATTTTGATATACGCTATACATTAATAATTAGTAATTAAATGATGCTTATTAAACTGATTGAAGGATTTATGATGCCAAAACAAAAAACTTTATATTTTTGTTTTGTTATTATTATATATATAATTTTATTAATTACTGAAGAATCATGTAAATTTCTTTAATTATTAGGAAATGTCATTTATATTTTTGAAATTTTGTGATAATTTATAAAAGCTAGTCCTCTGTATATAGTCTTATATATTTTAAAGATAGGAAGTATACGTTGCATATGATAGTAGGAAGTATATATTACATATATAATATATTCATAACAGTCAATTGGGTATAAATGGTAATCAAAAATTCAACACGTTATTTCCGGATAAACGCAACAATCTCAAGAGAGCGATTATTTCCGATACTCCATCCGAGATAAAAAGCGATTCAAATCTCAAATGCCACGAACGAGACTGTCGCAAATCGGTTAGATAAAATCACTCAGAAATTCCGCCGATTGGGTGATCCGCAAATTCACTCATGACGTCGTTGCTTTTAATTCAATTATTTATGACGAATTTGACAGGCTGACCGGGTCTATATATCCGCCTCATCCTGATGCATGGCGTAACTGCATTATCGCGTTAGCAGTCAAACCGGGAAAGATTGATGACGACGAAAAGTCGAACGCCGCGAAGTAATTTTGATAGAGCTGCCGAGAGAGTACCGACGTTCTCTGCGAAGCTGCACTGCGCTATCAATGTCTGAGAGCATTTTTTCCTATCCATGATCAATGCAACGCTGACATCGGAAATGCACGAAAACATGTTGCAAAAGCTGCCAAGATAAACATGAAAGAGTCGATTATCAACATCTAGTTGTTGATTTTTTATAGAAGAGAAATCTCTTTCCTCTCCCCTTCTTTCTCTCTCTCTCTCTCTCTCTCTCTCTCTCTCTCTCTTTCTCTCTCTCTCTCATTTTCTTTCTTGCGGCAGCAGTATCGATTCGCACACCATCGCTAGAGAGCAATATTAATGAATTACCCTTCGAAATTCCGATAATTAACGCGGCGCACTTTATTGGATCGGAAAAGCCATTTCGTGCCGAGATAAAAAACTTGAATTGGGAAGAAGACTAAATAAGTCCATGAGATGTGCATGAAGAAATGTCTTGAACCAGAAAATAAATTTGAGAATAAAACGATTATTATTTGCTTTGTTTGCGTACAGTCATTTTAGTCGATCAATCTTTAAATAAAACGATCAGATTTGCATTTGAATAGAGTTAATATACTACAATATTCAATTCACATTTTGAAATTATAATTGAAAGCATTACTGAGCTTTAGAAAAGATTATACGTATAAAGATATATGATAATGTCTTTAAAAATTTATTTTTAAAAATGCAGGTGTGTGTGTGTGTGTGTGTGTGTGTGTGTGTGTGTGT
>Ga0157364_1007772_pt1 | contig 11111 bp, 3 predicted proteins | sample AttsexASBM2_FD_111476 | JGI IMG/M metagenome (GOLD analysis project Ga0157364, IMG submission 111476) | Fungus gardens microbial communities from leaf cutter ant in Ribeirão Preto, State of São Paulo, Brazil - Atta sexdens ASBM2 | ecosystem: Host-associated > Fungi > Mycelium > Unclassified ... | reverse complement strand
TGTGTGTGTGTGTGTGTGTGTGTGTGTGTGTGTGTGTGTGTGTGTGTGTGTGTGTGTGTGTGTGTGTGTGTGTATGCACATATAATAAAAAGCATTTCTGTAGCGCAAGATGGAATCTAACGATACTATTTAATCCAGGAATTTAAACTGAAGCTCGTAAACCGGCTTGTTGCTCTTTCGATATTATTTAGCGGGAGATTTCAGCGAAAATTTCCCGTCGGATTCACCCCTTTCCGCGTATCGAAATGCGATTATACCTTCGCTCATTCTTTTTCATAAACAGGTTCGATCAACCATGTAGTCGTTAATTTCGTTTTATGTTTTATCGCGTCGCGCGAGTGATCAAACTCGACCGATCGTTAACGCAGCAACCAATTTCGTGGAAATAGTGATGCTGTTGTAAAATCGCGCTGATCCAATTAAACGTTAATTATGTGCGTTCCGTATTGATAGTGGCAATAACAATCGAGCATGACTATTACTGCAGTACTAAATAAATCGTCTGATTCGTTAAACTGGATAATTTTATTCCAAACGTAGCACAAACGTAACGTGCGCTTCTTTTTTCTAAAAAGAGATATTGATCCTGTTTCTTTTGTAAAAATAATGAGATGCCCTTTTTGCATATCCGGCCATTTGTATCTATTATGTTGCGAATACGAGCTTTGAACATCTAAAAGTAATGAAATTTATGAGATTATTTAATTACATTCAAAGTAACATTTTTGAGATTACCGCAAAACTGAAAATCAGAGAAATTAAGAGAAATATTAGAGAAATTTGAAACAGTTATTAGGGAATTTTACAAAGTTTTCCGGAGAATTAAAATTCTTAGCTTTAAAGAAGCTTAATATGTATACATAACACTACGCAGTTTTGGAATATTATTAATTTAACAGTTAAATTAAACAGTAACACTACTAGTTATTTACACTGTGACGTTAAATTGCTTTCTCAACAAAATATTGTTAGTTTCCAAATCAAGAAATTTTATTTGAAAATCAGGAAGAAGTTATAAAATTTTACGACGAAGAATTTGTGACAAAACCCTGATTTTATTAATTTACATTACACTCAATTGGAATTCTGATTGTTTTTAATAAAAGATTTGTATCAATAGTGAGAGAAACGTGTGCATTAAAAGATAGAATTTCATTAAAAAATTATATAAACTGCAATCAATGTTGTTTTCGATATGAGATTTTAGCAATATATAAGTTTATTTGTAATTTATGTTCTGTTTTAAATGGATTTATTTGTTTTCTCATGTACTTTTACAGTGTGTATTTACCGCATTATGTATTTATAATGCGGGAATCATAACGATTTCGCAAACAAGCGCGAGATCGTTAGTGTCATCCATTTTATTCAACGATGTAACTAGTGGTAGAGCTCAATCATTAGCTCGACCCTCGGGGAAATACGCGCTCGGGAAAAATCACTTTTCACGCAGTTATTTTAATACTACGTCCATTTGTGTATATTTATATCGTCTGAAACAACTTTTCCCGTCTGACATTTCGACATGAAAGCCATTCTGACACGTTATTGATATCTGCAGAATCGTAGAAGACTGTCAGAAAAAGCAAATGTCAGCATGAAAATTTAACTGTTGAAACGAGAAAGTGCGTGCGCGTTTGAAATTTTTAGTTCCATTTGTCTTTAAAATTTAAACAAGATTAAGAACAACCGATTTTTCTTTCGCAGAAAATGTGACATGAGATTGTCCTGCAGACATAAAATTCACCGCGAGAACGTTGTTTGAACGTTCTTACCATGACAATGCGATACGTCACGGATAACAGGCTAACTAAAATTAACATGGATTATCTACCAGTACTTTCCATTTTATATAATGTCGCAAGACGACATGCGAACAAGTAGTGGCACGAATAGAGGTCTCTTATTGAATATCTGAATCCTCGAGAGTTGCATAAAGAGAAAGTTTTGCAATCGTGTAACAGGGAAGTTCACGAGTTATCGGCTGACTTCTGCGATTGCAGAATCTTAGTGACTGCAAACTCGTCCGATGTTATATGCGAATAAGATCTTTCAGTTTGTACTTTATGAGAGAACTAGATTTCGGATTAGAATTCTCACATCCGGCCGACGTCTGTGATTCTTCGAGGAAGTTGCGAGGAAAGAGGGAGAAAGGGAGATTCTTTTCTTGAACGTATCTACGAGAATATTTTTGTGAATGTGTTTACGTGTGTATATGTGTGTATGTGTATATATGTGTGCGTGCGTGCGTGTATGTGTGTTGGTATGGTTGTTTTAACGGCGCCGGGAGGTGAACACACCGCGAGGGCGGGATCGATAACCGCAAAATCGCCAACCCATGACCGTTCAGGATGCGAGAGTCGAGTTCTCTCGCTTTCGTTTTACAAAGTGTATCCTCCTTTTTTCGCGAAAAGTATCGACATCCTAATTACAGGAGATAATCCTGTTCTGAAGTTTTGTAGAGTTCTTTACGAAGCGACGCGAGAATAGCGTGTGAATGAGGATGTTTAATCTTGAAATGCTCGTCGTGTCTTATAAATACTTAATGCGATAAATGCATATAAGTGTGGCAAATAGATTCACGCGATGTAAAAACCTTTTTTGGTCATTATAAATTACAAATTACGCTTATAAATCATAAAGCGCGCGTAAATTTTACATGGACTTTTATTTTTCGATATATGGTAGTGAAACTGACACGTAATAAAAGTTGAAAAACTTTATAACATATCCGACGCGTGTGAAGTTAATAAAATATTATTCACACCGCGTTTCTAATCGTCATCTGAAAAAAAATTGCGATTAAAAAATTACCTTTTGCAGTATTAAAATGAGAAACACGACTGTCATTATCGTGGTCATTATCGCACGCTGTGGCGTACGTATCGATCTTTTCGCACGCAAGGAATTTAAAATTAAGTGAATTTTAAACGAATTTCGCAGATACGAGCCTTCTTCTGTCGTCCCAGAAAAGAATGTTTCATGGTCCCTGGAAATTCCAGGGTCGAAGTTAATGTCGCAAGGAGTGTAAAGGGTCACTTGTGTGCACACGCAGAGGGCTGTCTTCCCTTATCGAAGGGTAGGCAGTCTTGCGAGCACGAAGTCACGATTTCTCTCCTTTCCACTCGGAAGAATGAAAAAGCATCGCGACAAGAGACGGGGCGTGTCGGCTTGAATAAAATTAACATAATATTAAAAACGGTACTTCCCTCTCTCTCTCTCTCTCTCTCTCTCTCTCTCTCTTTCTCTCTCTCTCTTTTTTTTCTTTCTCGTAGCTTGCTCGCTCGCGATAACGACCGACCGACTCGGAAGCTTCTGCTGCGCTGTGATATCACGCCTCTTGCAAATCGTATGGAAATAACCGCGCCGCTGCGAACGCGAAACCGATTATTATCTACATTTTCTTTCTTCGAATCTCTGTAATCGTACTTGAGCCCCGAGGCTCGCCTAGAAGAATCAGAACTGATTGCACACGTATAATGTTCTGCATATATACTTTACAAATATTTTTCATTCCATAATAAAATGATGTAATATTTTATATCAAAATATTTGATAGGAAAAATTTAAAAATCGTTATTACATTAATAAATTTTTTACTCGTTGCAAAGTCGTTTCGTAATATTTTAGCTCGTGACGTGTTGTAATACGTTCCAACAATTGCGCGTCGTCCTTTCTCGCGAGAGTAATTATTAAGAGTAATTATTGCGTCGATTTATTAACTAACGACACACCCAACGGTGACCCAGCTGTCGCAAACATCCCGACATTATATTTCTAACAATCCATTCGTAAAAAGCCGTTTATTGCCGTTCGCAATTGTTTCCTCATCTGCAAAGTTTATCATGGCCTCGACGATAATTGTTTACTGTTGTTTACGATATACGTATCGCGTATTTCGCGTGTGCATCCTACACGAGATTGCGATCGTCGCCGCGGGATTCAATCCTCTCGACAAATTTCAGTATTACGGTTTCCACCATCGAGACGCCCATTGTAAATCATACTATGCGATCTGAAACTGCAGTCGAGTTTAACTTTAGACATCGTCGTGCTTCTGACAGCGTGTGCAAGCCATTAGCAGATTCAAGAATTTGTTAAGAGGAGACCAAGCGCAAGCGATTTTTTTTGAGTCAAATATGAAAAGATAAAATATTTTCATTATTATTGGCATTATATTGAAAAAATATTATTTAGATGTATAATTCAACAAAAACGTTTTATTAAACAATATAATATATTACTTCTGGTAGAAGTAATATTTATCGCAATAAGAATTAATTATTTACAGATTTTAATATGTCATTCAGCATAATTAAGATCGTTTCGAAGATTCGAAAAAGCATATTCAATCAAAAATTGTTAAATTGCTAGTCAATTTTAATTCGTAATATTACTGCGGTTTAGTAGAATGAGCGTTTCAAGACCGAAAAATTATTTCAACGCGCGTTTCAAAAAGGAAAATTTACATACGTAGTATATAAATTTATACTTTATATTTATATATAAAATCATAGCAGCATTTAAGATCTAGCTAGACTGTTTAAGGCTTTGATTGCTATAATTCGTTTTATTAAAATTATTAACACAAAAAAGAATAAGATAATAGAATATACGTTTTTATATCTAAGAATTTATTAAATTAACAAATATTTTTAGAATAAAAATTGTGATAAAGTACTGTACAAATATTAATAATATATATAACAAAAATATAAACAAAATACACAGCGCCAACACTAGACTATAATATTTTGCATAATTATTTTTAAAAAAGGAGACTCCAAAGGAGGGCCATGGTTTTCCCTAGATCCACTAGTGATGCATGCGTTCGAAAATGCCGAATGAATCCTTTGGTAGGACAATCACGTAATAACGCATTGCGCGGAAGGGCAAAGTGCACTCCCTCGTTAAGAAGAATAAACATGAAGAAAGGAAGCGAGGATTTCGAAGGATTGATTATTGATTTCGTTGATTGAGAAGTACAGAAACGTTCCAGCCTAACAAGTTCTTCGTTATCAAAGATTAAAGAAAAGGAAATTCCGCAGCAGTGACTTGTTTTTCGTAGTTCTAATTGAGAAAACCTCGGCGGACTTTTTTGATGATCTGAGAATACGAATGAGTTTTCGTTTCATTGCTATTATATCTCTATATGGTAGTCATGCAGTAAGCAGCGACATGAATGTGTTTTTGTTTCGTCCTTGTTCTTAATTAAAATCTCTTGTGCGTATGATACCATCGCGTTACGATGGAACTGAGCAGCAATATTACTTTTGTGTAACGCAATTTCCCATACAAATAAGAGAATGATAGAATTTTATTGATATTTTTAAACTTACTGCTGTTTGTTGTAAGTTTTTTTTATGTTGTACTATATTATGATCTCTATACTAGTTGACATTTTTTGCAAATCAAAGAATAATAATAACAAATTGCAATATGATATTTCCATATTTTATTACATTTGTAAATTGAATAAAGCTATATGATATAATAATTACTAATCTATACATTCTAAGAAATATGGAATTTAACATCATGCCAGTGTTCAGGTATAATTCTCATTGTGTTGCTGTTAATACCAATATGTGTAGATTTAATATCATGGTTGTAGTATTAATAATTTAATATTCTGATTTAAATGATTTAATATTAATATGATATTAAATCATTTAAGAATAAAATTGATAAATCAAGAGCTACAAACCTAACTAAATGTTTATTGCTAAATTTTAAAATACAGTTTATAAACATCCAGTTAAATTCGTATCCCTTGATTTATCAATTTGATTTTTGTCAATTTGAGCCTTGTTTTATGTTTTTTTAAAATCAGAATATTAAATCCATATTCATGTTATTAAATCCATATCATGTTAGTAGTATTTATATCTATAGTAACACAGTGAAAATTATATAAACATCATATTGATTTATATCAACATCAACATGAGAATATATTTAATACTCATAGTATGAAATCCACACTCATATTTTTTAGAATATAGATTTTAATATAAAGATCTTAACTTTATTCCCAGTAAAAATAAAGTATATCTCAAAATAAATATTTTCCAAATCGCTTCTGTAATATAGGATAAATTTTAATCGTGTATATGCAAGCAATATTAATTTGTTTAACATATTTAAATATTTCTATATTCCATCATGCAATAAAAATATATATAAATAATGAAATGAGGTAAGAATGAAATACGTGCGATCTGACAACAAGTTTTACTAATGAGAGATCGATTGAGAACATAAAGAAACGGTTGATGTTTCAACGCGAAATATTACGAGTAGCATACAAAGGGTTAGTTGCATTCTGCCACGTTAGCGATTATACGGCGATCAGTTGATTTCATGTAAATTCGCTACTGTTGCTTTGAAACAAACTTGCGTTTGCATTATTGAAAACTATTCTTATATGTTTCTTAACGAAACAGGAGGAGAGAAATACTCATGCATATTGAAGGATCGGGATCGTCGACTCTCTCCCTCGTAAGATATTAATTTTCGACTTCACTTCAGCCGTTTTAATACTTTCGTTAAGTGCTATGCACAGCTTTTGCCGAGAATAGAAACTTTTACATACGTATTTTTATCCAACGATAAATATTTTAAAAATAGCGTCGTACGGAACTAAATTACATTTTATCACGTTGATAGAAAAGTAACAAATAAAAAATTAACATTTTTGAAAGGAAATCAATCTCTCTCTTTCTCTCTCTCCAAAGACTAATATTTTATTATAGAAAAATGATATATTTGTCAACACATTGTTTATATAAAAAAATATTACTACTCTGGAATGTTTACATAGCTCTATATTAGGATTGTATTATCCGAATTTTGAAAACAAATGATTTAATTTTAAATAATACATTGTAATTTAAAGTATAACATGGAAAGAAAGTGAAGTTATTTTAGCATTTATTATCTTAATTAAGAATTTTGTTCCAATTCAGAAAGAACTTAAGAAATGCTCTAATGAAAAGTTATTAATTTTGAACGCTACTTTTAATTATTGTTGTGCTACTTTTTTAACAATGTAATAATTTATACGTAAAAAATAGAGATCATACAAGGGAAACTGTTAAAATATTACATTGATATAAAAATCTAATATTTTTTCAAGTCCCGGTAAAGTTTATGCATCGTTTTACGAGTAGAAAACTCTTACATATCATTAAATTTGTCAAAATTCGTATATTTTTAAAATCTCGCAAGAGTTTCCGTCGACACAGTTTGTTCCTCTGTTGGGAAATTTCGCGCGTTCTTTCCAAATGATATGGATTTCGTGACTTGTCACTAGCGACGTATCACACGTGCTAGTTTCTCTCTTAGCAGCTCCTGGGTAAAATTCCGAACGTATCTTGAAAATCCATTATCTTCGACGAGGGGCAAGTAAAATTTACTTTCAATTCACTTTCAAATTTACTTTTATTTTACTTTCAAGTCTTTTAACCTTATCCACGTATATCCTGAATAATTTATTCCCTTTAATATGCCGAGTACTTTCTCATTCACTCGTTCGGTGATTATCCTCACTGTTCGCTGTTTGCATAATCTATCGTGAAGAGTGCATCGCGTCTGTATTATAAACGTGTGATGTTTTAATCGAACAGAGTAAAGAGGATGAGTAATCGTTTCAATGATCATGATATTTCACAGAATTTTTACAGAATATTTATTTGACATTCTGCATGCTGAGGATTTAATATGATTTTACATAAGAATTAAAATAAACAAAAATCTGAACTTTTAAACAAGAAAAAATCGTGCTTAAATTTTTAAATATAATAATAGAAGCATTTATAAAACTTGTTTTACACTTTTGGTAATACTTTGAAATGTGACACATATATTCTTAATCGAAGAATCCGCTATAAAAGTTGGATATATATCAGTAAAAGATAATTTGATGTTTTTAAGTCGAATCTTAATCAGTTGAAAGCTTAGTCGTAATCTCGGCAAAGTAGTTTCATGAGATGACAAGAGTATGAACGATAATTTTTCAATCTCAGGCAAGAGATTCTCGGAGAAGCACCGCCAGAGAAACGTGAAAGAGCTGCGCCCCCGTTGAAGAACAATGTCGCCGGATAATAAATCGATAATTCGTGTACGCGACTTCCGACCCTGGAAACAAGCGAGCCGAAGAAAAGAGAACCACATATGTAAACGATGGGCTTTTTTTAGAGCTCGTTTGTCTCAAGAAATGGCCGATAGTCGTTCAATTATGCAGCAGAGTTAGACATCTCTTCGCGGTTTCGTCGTTTTGCGTTTTCAGATGATGGATGAGACGTTAAGTTTCTTTCTTTATAATCTCGCGTTCGTTTGATGGATATTATTTGTCAGACACGCAATTTCTTGAAACTGTTTCTCTGAATCTCTGAATTGTTCTCACTCCAATTGTTCTCTTACGTGTATATATTACTATTGTCTGTTTTGTCTATGAGTTGCTCGAAATGTTATTTTATTTATACGATACGTATTTTATGAAATGAAACTTTTATCCTTATTGTTCAGAATACTATTTTTAGACATAAAATATCTTCCGTTATTTTTTATCACTTTGAATATCAAGGATCCGGAAGTTTTACGATAAACTATCTTTTCGACTTTATACTTTACTCTTATTTTATTTGATAACCTTTAAACTACTCTCTTCGCGCCGCAGAAGTTATTTTTAATCTCATAAAGGCCTCATGTTCAGACAGATATTATTAACCCCCCGCTAGAAATAACAATTTCACACATCGGTCTGATTTTCAATTACTTTTTACGCGCATACACGTGTGCATTTTAGTTTGCATTTCTGCCGGGTAAACTTAGAAATGCTTGAAAAATACACTGAATTTTATCTCATTTGCGGATAGCGTAATTGTGTTCAACTGTATATATATATGTCTTTTTAATCTCCGTTCAACAAACGTCGGAACTCATACATTTTTGCGGATATTTGCTCTCTAATTATTTTCTCTCATTTTATCGATAGACAGCTGACAGACATACGATGTTTGAACTTCATTCTATAATATCATGTTACTTCATCCTCCTTTCGTTGATGCGTTTTCTGCGTAATATTTTATTTCATGTGCCTACTATAGAACAATGTTTATGAAAAACATCGATCAAAAGCACTTACCCGTTATTACTCTCTTTTTCTTGCCTCTATAGGTAAATAATTCGATTGTTCTTAATTTGCAGAAAAATGAAGCTCGACCTGGACCGGGAGAAGGGCCTCGAGCTCTTCGGCAAGCTGATACGTACAAAGAACATCGAAAGTCTGCAGGGTGATCAGCCCAAAACCGGTCCCGAGCCACTTCATCCAGCCGACTCCAAGCAGAAATTACAGGTAAATAATAATGATAACAATTGGTAAAATGGTATGATCATAGTTTTGAACAGCTTAGTAAAATTAAAACATGTTGAAAAGTACTGAATTGATATCCAGTGAATCCCAGTGTAAAATTCTAAATTAAATTTATATCGCTGTCATAGAATTATAACACCGATATCATTTCACTGAATATCAACTCAGTACTTTTCAACATGTTTTAATTTTGCTAATCTGTTTAGAACTATATGATCATAGTGTTGGATCCGTGCAATTAAAAAGCTCTAAAAAAATGAAAATTAAAAAGCAATTAACTCTTCGTGATCATATCTCTTGAAAATGTTGATCACACAGAAGGTAAAATGATCTCAATATTTTAATTGATCGCCATATTTTACAGCTTTTGTTTTTTAGATCATAAAAATTACTGAAATTACTTTAAACGTTATACGATATAAAAATGCAGTGGCTTTTTAAAGTTTTTAATTTTAACATATTTAAAAAAATCGCAAAGGCTGACGCCCAAGGAACAATATGATTGAAGATGCAAAAAGGTATTTTAAATTTTGGATAAATGGCAGTTTAAGTCCCGTTTAAAAAAAAGATCTTATAAATATAAACACTTTACACTTTTTTGGGGGGGGCCTTCTGAATCCCAGGTAACTACGAAGGATTAAAAAGTTTTAAAAAATAAAAAATAAATTTTTACAGAAAGATATTATTTTCATAAAATAGATAAAGTCATCAAATACAAGAGAAAAAAAATTTTTTTTAATAAAATATTAATTAAGTAAATATGAGTAAATTATCTATAAATCAAATATAAGTAAATTTCTTATAAGGTCATAAAATCATTTCTATTTTAAAATATTATTAATTAAAAGAAAATGAATTACATTTTGGATCAAATAGACTGAACAGGTTAGAATACGAAATTGAAATCGTAGTAATTTGACTCATCATATCTTTATTATAATCTTTATTATAAATCTAAATTAGCTGTTTTATTTCCTCCAATTGCTTGCCAGAATTCTACAAATGAGTAAAGAAAACCGGGAAAAGTAGGAGAGAGATAACTAAAAATGAGTAATAAAGGCAGGCATTTAACAGCATGCGTTGCTCCTAATTATTAATTACAGTAACGCGCTAACTTTTAGGACGACGAAAATAAAAGACTCGTATGTGCCAGCTGATAGAAACTCGTGAGGAAAACTTAATTTTTACGTACGTTAACAAAGTTATAATTTTAATAATACTACGCAGTTAAAAACAATTTCGCGCTATATAAACAACGAAGAAGCATTGTCCTGCTTGTTTCAAATTTGCCCTAATAAAATAAAACAGCTTCCTCATTCTATTAAAACAAAGACAGCACCCATTAGTAAACACGATAAAGTTCCGTAAACGATGAAGTTAAGATATAAGAAGTAAATGTGCATAGCACACGAAAAGATATATCACTGAAATGATAGTGAAATTTGTCGTTTACGCGAATGAGTTGGCAGTCCTCTAGTTTCTCTAATTTCGCAACGAACCGGTTATATACTCTTTGAAGTGGAATTTCACTCTAAAGAATGAAATTTAACTAGAATGAAATTTACTCTTGAAAAAGAGTAGCTCAATCTTTAAAAGTGAGAGATTTCCTCTTCAGAGTAACAATTCACTTTAAAAGTTTAGAGGATGTATATATATGTATATATATGTGTGTGTGTGTGTGTGTGTGTGTGTGTGTGTGTGTGTGTGTGTGTGTGTGTGTGTGTGTGTGTGTGTG
>Ga0157364_1007771_pt1 | contig 11111 bp, 4 predicted proteins | sample AttsexASBM2_FD_111476 | JGI IMG/M metagenome (GOLD analysis project Ga0157364, IMG submission 111476) | Fungus gardens microbial communities from leaf cutter ant in Ribeirão Preto, State of São Paulo, Brazil - Atta sexdens ASBM2 | ecosystem: Host-associated > Fungi > Mycelium > Unclassified ... | reverse complement strand
TTTTTATATATTTTGTATGAGCAAATAATAAAATGAAAGATTTAACCGATAAATTTCATTTTCCGCCATCAATTTTATATAAAATTTTGATTGATTTTACCAATAAACAATCTTATGTTCGAGATTTTTAATCTATTAGAAAAGGATCAATAATACAAAATTTTAATTAAAGCATGATTTTTTAAATCTTTATTTATTTATTTGCATAGTTTTAAAACAATATTTTTCATTAATACTTGATATTAATATATGTTTAAAGATTAAATACTTTCAAGATTATACATTATTCAATCTTGAGAAAACATATTAAGTATCTATGAAAAATAGTCAAATAAAATTGCTTTAAATTGTACAAATAAATAAAAAGGATTTAAAAAATTGTTCTTATATAAAAATTTTTATTGTTTTTTAAATAGATTAGACAAATATCTCGTACAACAATCAGGTGAATTTTCGAATCTCGAACACACGTGTTGATAGTGCTATCGAAAATCACGGTTCATAATATATCAGCGACGACATCAGCGTGTCGTTCGAGCCCTTCCCATCAATTTGTCGCGGTGCCATGTTCCCAGCATAGACATATCCTCATTTATCCCAATGTTCTATATGTCGACGACCAATTTGCTAATCGAGCCAATCATCCAATCGCATTAACCTTGCCGGCCATTCAGAGACCCCGGTCTCGTTTTTATTGGACGGTTCCTGCGACAGGATTTTAAATTCGCGTTCCTCGAGAACGATCATACAATTACGAGATATACGGTCGTTCCCGCTCGATCTAATTGCATCGCAGAAATAATAACTTGATAGAAGAAACTTGTCTGTTATGCGCGGACGTTAATTATCATTTACAAATGTCACATTACGGAGATATCTTGCGCAATTCTCCTCTTCATTCGTCTAGTGATTACGGGTACATGTACTTCAAGTCCGCCTTCCGACGATCGTTTAGACAATAACGTCAGCTTGTGCATTCCGGTACGAATTGCAATTCAACGTATGCTCGGGTAAAGCTGCAGTAATGCATAACGCGGCTGCATCCACTAGTCACGCTCAAGCTACCGGATTCGAGGGGGGAGATGACAATAACTGTCGCGATAATTGCACAAATGCGAACAAACGCGTGTGTACAGTACACGTGCGTTTGTTTAACGTTAAATTGCAGCCTCGTGAAATGTAAAATGCGTCGCGCGTTTTTATAGAGGATATATCCATCAGAAATAATTAAACTGGGATATATTGGGCCCTCTCTCGCCAAGAGAATTCGTCCCGGGATTTGGCTGTGCAATCAATTATAGAGATGGATGAAAAATTTCTGTGTGATGAATAATTTCTCGACGATATTCCACCGAAGTGCTCATTTCGATGGCAATTTTTTGGCGAGCACTTTATTAGAGATACCATGAAAACGCGTCGCTGTTCCGAGATTTTTGATTTTTAACACGAATTTTCGCGCACGCATATATGTGCCGCCGCGTGCTCTACAGTTATGTGAAAAGTGGTAGCACGGCTCCATAACACGTTCGATTTGAGATGAAATCGTAATCTCAATTCCCTTTCTCTCGCGTATGTTTTTTATTTCGCGAGAATCGTTCGACGCGCGTTCTTCGTAGCATCATAAAATTTAAGCGGGAAAAGCGAAATAATGCGACCGAGAGGTAAACCATTGGATTTTATAGGCCGCCAGCCTCTCAATCAGCGCAAGAAAAGTACTCCGTCGTAGAAGAGAGGCAATAAAGAGCAAAGGGCTATAAAGTTATAATATGCTTCGTAGATTTTAATTCGCTCGCGAAGAGATTTGAGCTGTATTTATTGTATTTCCATTCCGTTGCAAAGCATTCTTAAATATAAGACCTGCATTTCCTGACTTAATTGTTTATAACTTTGTTACGTTTATAACTTTATTAATATATATACTAAATATACGAATTGCATTGTGAAATAAAAAGAGGGAAGCTTTTAAATATAAATATCAGATATAAATCTTTTACGCTGCGTAAAGCTCTAACGAATTTCAATAAAAATTTATTGGCGAGATATCTCATAAAGATTATTATAAATACGAATTAGAATTTTATTCAGTTAAGAAAAAAGTTTGTGTTAAATTTCATATGTCTCAAAATTTCACTAAAATTTTTGTATTAATAATGTTACATGAATACGGTAGAAAGAAGTAATACAAATTTTATTTAACACAAAATACTGACATAATTTAAGAGCAAATGTAAAAGCATATTTTTCAGTAAAATTAACATTATATGTTAAATTAACATTTTATTCTTTTTACCTTATGAAATTTACGTTATAAAATAAAATTTTATATTATATCTCTCTATTTACTCAGAAATTGATATTTTAACAATGTGAGATATTAAATATCAATTTAACACAAAATATTCAAATAACACAATTACATTATGTTAAATTAACACTCAGATATGTTAAAAATTCAATACAAAAAAACATTTAACAAGGATCAGTTTTAACACAAATATAAATTATGTTCTACTGTGTATAATCATTGTAAGTAATCTTAAATATTATAGTAAAATTGTATTTAAATAATATTAAACTTTATAGTTTATTTTTGCTTATTTTGTATATATTATAATTAGATGACGCGTTATATCAATCGCGTTATTCAACTGCAGTTTCACTTATTGCGTGCTCTGATTTCTCGTTTTCTCATACTTATTCAATACACGTAACGTTTTTCATCATATCGATTTATAAATATAAACCTATTTACGTTTATATAAATTCAACTATTAATTTTTGCAAACGATAAATTATTATTATTATTATTATCATTTTTTATATAACTTTTCTAATCATTTTTTAATTTCAACTCCATATCACTTTGAGCAAAATTCAAATGCAATAAATTGAAATAGTGATACGAATTTGAATAACAATGACTATATAAAGAGGGAGTATGTGTCGCGCATCGCGATACATTGTATATTGTAAAATATGGAAAGTATATTACAGTACGCAGAGAAGAACGCAGTCACGTTTTACGGACAAAGACGTGATGGCACGCAGCGATAGGAATAATCGACGATACATGAAGGAAGAAAGCTCGTGGGCCGGCTGTATCGAGAAGGGTGAGCACATCCGTGATGTCTCTGTCGCGCGCAGCTACACGGTATATAGTATATATACACTCCCACGATCACTGCGCTGCGACTTACTTCCGAAACAATTTATTATTCAGAGGATAGTCGAGATTTAAAAAGCTCCTCCAGCCATCTCTATGATTAATGGGGCAGATATTGACGACAGATATCTATCCTGCGCGATAAATATACAGAATACATGGTAGCTCTTCGTCTCGGTGCTAAAAAAATTGACAAAACGTCTTTTACATCGTTACGTAATAAAGGAGAAAGAAAGTACATCCGGATATTGAGGAATTTGCACAAATTAACCCTTTGCGATTTTATTGATTCGATATAATATTTCTCGCATTATAAACAATATTATACATTATATTTTATTTACGAATGATTAGGAAAAATTAAAGACAAAATTACTATACATTACTATTTGATCTTTGTTCATTTATACTCAGAGATAAGCATAGTAGTGATAACACAAGTTTTATACATAGAATTATACAGTTAAAGTTTTCTCAATTTATTCCCTCAAAAGAGATCTAGTAGTAATAAAAATAAAAAAAAGGAGGACTAATATTATTTATAAAAGTAAATATTACTTTTTCAATGAAACTGTTTCTCAATTTATTTTTCGTTCGATATTAAATGTTTACGTTCATTTTTTAAAGATACTTTGTACTTATTGCCAAGACTAAATATAATTTATAATTGAATAAATTAATAATTGCAATAATTCTAAAATAATCATCTTTTTCTTTGAATGTGCGAGAAATAGTTTGGATCGCAAAGAATTAAGCATTGTACATCGAAACAAAATAAATCGCATTCTTCTCGCGACTTCTCTTTAGACTTTGAGAATCTCTCTCGCGTGAGCAGCATTAAAATCATCATCCAGAACACACTCTGGAATGCCCAGTCTTTTCCCCTATACGACGATGATAATCGGAAGCCATCATCGTAACTCTAAAAGCCAGGCTCATTGGCGGCGTAATAGCAGGGTATATCTACGGATCGGCATCAGTGAACGTCGCGGCCGTGTAGTTGCACCAGCAGCTGCACAGCCTTGGACATGCAAAACTGTAGGCTGCAGCGGAGAGAACGAACGACCGCCGCCACCGCCCACACTGTCCGCTTGTACGTGCGTGTGTAACTGGGATTGCATCGTGGAAAATTGGATAATACCGCGGCCACCGCCGACGCGTGGACGACAAGCATCGGTCGTCGTTGCGGACCATTGCGCGCCGCGTTTCGTCTCGTTTCGCCTCGTCTCGTTTTGTTTCGTTTCGGGTTGGCGCGGACGAATTTTGCAAATTTTTCACCGGTTCCAAACGGCAACTGTCTAAAACGTGGATTCGTTTTCATTTTCGACGCTACAACGAGCCAACAATGAGCGAGATGCTGGATATTCCCGGAATTTCCGGCTTTATCGCACGATTAACGGTGGCCAGGAAATGAAGCGAGTGGAATTTTCATGAAATGATCCTTCATGGCGCGGCGTGCATTCGGTTATCGAATAAACGCGAATGAAATTTCGAACGGTAAATAGTGTTTTACGTATCTTTTCTCTTTTTCGTTCAAAGAAATACAATTGAAGAGAATATCCGTCTGATACGACAAATATATAGATAAGGCAGTATAATTTTGAACATAGTACTCTGAAGGTCGGTTCTTTATTTTCTGATTAACTTGATTAGATTTTGTATAGTGAGTAACTTTTAAAGTTATCACACACAACTACAAAATTATATTATAGTTTAGTAATCACTAGAAAATTATTTTTATATCAAGTTAAGTCTCACTACAAGTTAATCGGGAAATTAAAAATTGGGCTTTAAAATTATGTTTGAAATTATAACTGAAAATGAGTAATTTCTAAAGTTATCACTACAAAATCACCATCAGTTTAGTGATTAATCATATCAAGTTAAGTCTAACCATAAATTAGTCAGAAAATGAAAAATTGAGTCTGAAATCAGATTTTGAATTTCCTTTCGAAGTTCAAGTTTAGTAACTCTGATCTCATCATGGAGGACTAAAGAGTATCACCAAATAGAAAACAACAGAGTACAATCAAACTTAAAACATAAACTTAAAAAATTTCGATTCAAATCTTCATTTTGTTCAAAACATATACTATACGTACAAAATTGTATTATCTTATCCCACTCAACCAGATTGATATCCCCGTGACGAATTAAATGAATAACGTAAAAGTAATGAAAGACGTATGAAATAAAACCGACAGAATATAAACTATTGCGGTCGTATCTAGGCAAATGTACGCGCGCGAGTTACGAACCGTTATTTATCGGGTTATTACGCCGAATGTCGTCCACGACACGGAAATAACGACGCGACGGGCGCATTTAAGCGTATCATAAAGGGCCGCGCATCATCCATCCCTTGGATGATTCTCTTCTTTATGCCACCATCCCCTTCTAGCCCGGATATGAGGATTACTTTGCGCGCGGCTATTGCCCGCGCGACGATAAAAATTCCGTCATAGGGCATAAACAAGCAGCCTATATATCGGGACAAGCCATGTACCATCGGAGGCCTGTGTGTATCGAACAACGCCTATGAATGTCGTCGTTTACTTGCATAATTGCCGCGCGATTAATTCCGCAAAACGAAACACGACCAGTTCGACGGTGTCGGCACTGATATCTCGGCACAGGTATTTACGACCCGATAAAAATGAAACATCGAAAGGATCGCTGTGATCCCTCCATTTTTACTGAAGCAAATGGAGGTCACAGACGCGCTTTAATTGCCACGTGGTGCAATCTACGTCTTAATTAATCAAACCCGTGGTTAACGATGTTTTTTCATAAGTCGTGTGGGATAAAATTAATGGGGAAAGTTCCCCCTCGTAAAGCTCGTGAAAAATGCAGCCTGCCGCAGAGCTGAAACAATATTTTCCATTTAGAATTACAATTTTTCCGCTTTAATGACCGTAAAGCGGTACGTACGGTATGGCCACAAATTCGCGCACAATATATCTGTTTCATTTTCAGAAAAAAGTATGAAGAAGCAAGCAGTTTTAAAAAGAACGTATTGCAGAGCGTATTCAAATTGTGTATTTAGTTCGCAGTACCAAAGATACCCAAGTTTCATTAATCAATATTTGTTAATTAATAATACTCTTGCATCGCATTTTTTTATCCTCCTCGCGAAATTAATATTCCTCTCTTAAACGTAATAACAGTGTGATCCGCATCACTCGAGTGATGAAATTGGAATTTAATTTTCGTATCGAGGGTCTCGAGAGAGAGCTCTCCTATCGAGAAGTGCCTAGCTAATTTTCCAAAGAGTTAGAAATTTTAATACAGAGTTCGGTTCGGTGAAAATTCCACAATCCGCCGCATTCTCCGTGGATGCATCGACGTTAACCGTAATGTTCCATCCCGTTCCGTTGCAATACGGTTCGTGGCAGCCGAGGAAAGTGTAACGTCGTTGTCGTTGTCGTTGGAAAGAAAGTCGTACGTAAATAAAGAACATTTCGCCTTGTTCTCCTGAATTACGGCGCGCGTAATTACGGTCGTCGCGCAGCGAGAAAAGATTAATGAGGCCGAGGTAAAATAAGAGTCGAGCGTTACAGTGAGGCTACAGACTATTCCTTCTGCGGGCGCTACAGTGCAGTGGTAGATGTACACCGGATATCGCGATGTGCACTTTTATTCGAATCTGAGTTTGAGGTGCTTTAGAGCGAAACATTCGTACTTTGCGCTTTGGGGCGAAATATTCGATTCACCATACGCGACACCGCTGTGTTTCCGTCGCTGCATATCGCCAATCCCAATTTTTCGACCGACCTTTTAATTAAGCGACCCAAATCCCCTTTCTAAAGCTGCGGCAAACTTTTCGCGCTCGGCCGATCGCTTTGACATCGCGTTACAAAAGAAAAAAATTTATATCGACGTTATGTAACTGTATTGCTTTAACCGTATTGTGGTTACAATATGGACAACCATTTCATTGCCGAGTTCGCGCTGTCGTTTTTATTGCTCGGGAAGATTGCGCTATTTTAATTCTAGGCAAAAACGTGAAGGATTATATAATAAAAGGTATCATAAAATATACAAAGTATTGTAATCGTTAAATAAACAGAAAAATTGAAAAAGTTAATTAAAAGAGTTATTCTTTCTTTTAAAACGGTTCAATGAATGTGAATCTTTTTACATAAAAATTTGATAATATAGCCAACAATATTTAATAATAATTATATTCAGCTAGAAATAATAATTATTATTATTTGTAGCTGAAGAATTTATTATAATTATAAAATAATTTTTTATTGTTGTGTAATATCGAATAAATAATGTGTTTTTTATATTTAGAGGAAAAGATATTGTATGTGTTAATTTTTTTGTTTTAACTTTTTCTCTCTCAACACCTAACGTTATCATTAAAACTTTATCATAAATACGTATTCGCCCGACTAATGTAAAAAGTTTAATAATAAACCGGGCGTGTAACCAGGAGAGAGAAGCGGGCGGATAACACGGTTTGATCAAGCACTCGCCCGTTTTGTCGTTGCATTTCGAGATGTGGTAACGCGTCGAAAAATTAACTAACCGCGTCGCGTCGATGTTTTTTGAAATAGGAAAAAAAAAGTAAAAGGAAAACGACGAATTGTCGACGATTACTCGCGATTTCGTCCTCGTCTCGCGCGGACAGTTTCACGACGAGTTAATACATTTTCGAATCCGGGACCGCCGTAAATTTCACGCGTGCAGAACTCGCATCACGCAGCGGCGATAAATTGGTGGACGTTAACACCCCCGTCAACGAAACAGCTGGTACGCGAATTTTTTTCCGCCGTGCAATCAGCGCATGGATCGTACGCGTACGGAATCGTCTTTTTTCCTTTTTTCTTTTTCTAGCCATTTGCCACTGTCATCGCGGAGAAGGCGAATTGTCACACGGCGAAATCGTGTGAAATCTATATATCGCTCCCTTATTTATAAAGTGACAACTAAAAAAATTCAGTTTTCCAGAGAAGCTATTTTTTTGCAAAGAAACTATTTTTCAACACAGAAAAAAAAATTAATTGGGTAACAGCAAACCTATAACTTACTGCGCGAATTCATCACATCTATAACTAAGAAGATTTGATGGTTTAACAAATCGCTAATGTTATTCAGCTGTCAACTTTGCTGTTTTAAAAAATTGACTGTTTATATATTAGACTAGAGTAGATTTGCTGAATCAGTAAAATTTTCAGCTGTGTTTTTTTCTGTAAACGTAACAGCAAATTACCGACTAATCAAATAATATCATCCAATTTCTATAACCAATCCAATTATAATAAAATCATAATAATCACTGAATGCTCACTACGAGTGTGCTCTAAGTCTGTTCGCGTTGCTTGAAACTCTGGAAAATTTTTATACTTAAAAGAATGAATGTATTCTCGGGCGCGTTGAAGAGGAAGAAGACGAAAGTGCAAAAAATACGAGCAACATGAACAGATTTTTCATCTTCTAAACGCAGAAATGAAACATAACTGGTCGATTTAGTTTACCCTACTCTACTTGCCCTCGAGAGGTGATCCACGATTTATAAAACACCTTATATATTAATATTCAAATGAAATAAAAAGTTTCGAGGTGAGGTCGAGCTTAAACTTTCGCATGATATTCGAGGTGTCAACACTTGAGGGAGGCATTCACCACAGACAGACGAACGACAGTGGTTTCTTTAACGGACACACGAGCCGGGGTCGTCGACCGAATGATCGTCGACATGATACCGGCGATACAGCGGGAGCGATCTCTAGGCGACAATCAACTCCAGGATAGAGACACCCGTGAGGGAAGTTAAAGCGGCGGATGTTGAAGAGACCGATTATGGAGAAGGCACACTAGCCGTTAAAGCGGCCTGCACACTATAGTATCGTTGAATAATTTTCGCTGCTCTGTCCAAGTGCGATCGACGGAAATCTAAGTGCCAGTGCGACTTCGGGTGTCTAGACATTCTCAATCGAATACACGATCATTGAATCAATCTCAGAAGCGTTTCGTTGCCAAGAATTTGCATAAAGATTAGATGGTAATGTTAGTGTAAAGCCGCTCGTAAGTTTGAGATGATTAATTGTAATTTATTATCGTTTCGTCACGTCGGATAAAATTGCGAAGAAAAGATTCACGAATCTGAAAATCGTCACGATTAATAATTAATAAACTCTAAGTGATATTGAGTTACGCAATAATGGAAAATAGCTGCAATTTTATACATGATAAAAACAAAGACAAAAAGCTCTGTAGAGCTTTTTATAGCTTTTGTCGAAACTAGAAATGTCAATATCGCAGACTGTGACGCAGAGTATAAGCGTTCTGCGCTATTTAAAAAATGACACATTAAGATTCCTAGAAAAGTGGAAAAACTATTTTTCAACTATTTTTTTGACAGAAAATTATTGATTAAATGACATTGGCAAAATATATTTTTAACTTAATCTTTTGTCATTTTCATTTCAAAACCACTTTTTTCAGTTATGATGATTTCGATGATCTTTTTAACCTTTACAACATAGAAAACCACTGTTATGCCGCTGAAACAGTGTCATATTTTGAGGCAAAAATGTAATGAAATAATAAACAAGATTTACTCAAGAAAAAGTTGTCTGATTCTAAAAATAAATTTCCACTTGTTAAAAGTTAAAAATCACTCTTTTTAAGTGATGATTTTAACAATATTTATAAAGTAATTTAATATTTATAAAGTTCTGATAATTATCAGGAGTAACGTTTAATTTATTCGTTGTAATAACTCGGAAATCAATTTTTCTAAGTAGTATCATTTTTAAAATAAGGGAGTGATATTATTCTTAATACACACACGATGGTTTTTGTCATCTTTGCTACATTCGTGTCCTTGGATAATTTTCATCACTTTTATAGTATATAAAGTTATTAAGTGATTCTTACATTGACATTTCTTTGTCAAGAAAATATTTGTAAAATTGTTAAATGTTATAACTATAAATTGTATAAATGTTATAACTAATTACAGTCAAGAAAAAATTTTCATACAAAAATGCAAAACTCTGAAATAAAAATGTTTAAAGGAAAAATATGTCTCAATATCTTAAAAATGATATTCCAAACTACAAAAGAAAAAATAGTTCAAGTGTTGGCTATCCAAAAAGTTTAGTTATTATGTAACCCAATGACATATTTTGTAATGACATATTTTTTTACAGTATATATAAATGAGTATAAATTAAACATTTTTTTCAAGAAAAAAAAATACTGCTATATAAAATGCATGAATGATCCAATCGTGTGTATTAAAGATTAGAAAGGTTAGTACCTAGAATTTGATTGTCACAGTGATGTCAATAGACAACGGACACGTTACTCAAATATTAGAACAGAGCAATGAATATATCTTGCCGATAGGACAAGCTATCCATACTGATCTCTGTATCTCGTTGATGATACGCTGCGACTTGAATGTAAATATTATGTAAATTAATACTGCGCGCTTTCTACTGCGTAAAAAGATTCGCATTCGATGATATAACGGCTGCAAAATATTTTGAATTTTCAGACGTGATGTGTGATCTCTACGAAGCTTAAAATTGCTTCATATGCAATTTTAATAAACTTTTCCACTGCCGTATCGGATTAAAAAAATATTACACTTTTTATAAATATATATCCATGAAATTCATTTTTTCCATGTAAATTTCGCAACTTCGTTAAAATCGCTACATCGTGTGAGTGTAAATAAATGAGAATAATTTGGTATTCTAAGTATGAATATTTTGTGCAGCAGCTCATCTCGCTATGTGACAAAATTGTATATCACTACTAATCGTTTCGTCGCAATAATGTGCCTCCATAGTCTCTCGCGAAAATAGAATTTTAGATTTGCGCAATGGAAACAAAGCATTCAGCGTGCTAGTTTCATAAAACTCGCGACAGAAAGTTCTAAAACGTCATGAAGTTTTAAATTGTCATGAAGTTGCTCTTAACGTTA
>Ga0157364_1007770_pt1 | contig 11112 bp, 3 predicted proteins | sample AttsexASBM2_FD_111476 | JGI IMG/M metagenome (GOLD analysis project Ga0157364, IMG submission 111476) | Fungus gardens microbial communities from leaf cutter ant in Ribeirão Preto, State of São Paulo, Brazil - Atta sexdens ASBM2 | ecosystem: Host-associated > Fungi > Mycelium > Unclassified ... | reverse complement strand
CACCTGGGCTAAAAGGTAATGCTGGAAATGACGGGATGCGAGGTGACATAGGTCCGGCGGGTCCGCCAGGCCCACCAGGACCGCCTGGCTTGTCAATAGGACAGTCCGATTTTGACAGAATAATACCACCGATGATATATCGTGACCAATCAGCCAGAAGAAAACGTGATGCTTTTGAGGATGTGTAAGAAGTTCTAATTAAATCTAAAATAAAAATCTACAACAAACATCAAAAGTGTCATTTTTATAACATTCTAAGTTTTACTTTTATACTTGCAATTAAATTATAAATTTGCATTAGCAAATTTAGATTTTTAGATTGTAGAGGGAAACTTTATTTTTTTCATCTATTTAGCGACGAAGAGGAGATATTTGACAAGAAGCTTTCAGACATAAACAAGGCTTTTTACAACATACGACAGGAATTGCATTTAATGCGTAAGCCAATTGGTACCAGAGATAATCCGGCGAGAACATGCAGAGATTTGTTTTACGGACATCCCGATTTTAAGGATGGTAAAATTATTCTTTTTTATAATTTCAATCACGTTCAATTTTTATAAGTAAAGTCCAATATATTTTGTAAACAAAATGATATCAATAACTTTTTTTTTTGAAAGAAAGTTCTTATTGCTGACATTAAATATTCTTAAGAGATATCATGAATTTTGTTAAATTTTATCCATATCTCAGTAATTTTATTTAAAAATATGTAAAACTTTGTATAAAACATAAATTTTATTCTTTTATTTTGTATAAAATTCAACTCTTTTAGAGAGAAAGAGAGAGAGAGAGAGAGAGAGAGAGAGAGAGAGATTTTATTATGCTTTGTCAAACAGGTTGGTACTGGATCGATCCAAATTTGGGCATGCCAGACGACGCTATTAGTGTGATTTGTAATATCACAAACATGGGCGAAACTTGTATCTTTCCAGACATTCACAGTAGTCATATGCCGAGCATACCGTGGAGGAAAGAAGATAATAAAACCGACTGGTACTCACATTTACGTGGAGGATTCAGAGTAAGATCGATGAAATTTCCATTCTTTTCAATATGATTAATTATTCCTACTTAATGATTTTTTCTGTACTTAACGTTATTATTATTATTCTTAAAAATGTGTCAGTTAAATATTGCGTTTGAGATATATTCTTCTTTTAATATTATCGAAAAACTTCGATAAACAAATAAATAAATGAATAAAATTACCAAGTCTAGAGTTGCGAATTATGAATTTTATTGAAGGAAATTGATCGTATTTTCCAGATAAGTTACGAGACAATCGGAGTTGTGCAGATGAACTTCCTACGTCTTCTTAGTCAAGAAGCTTATCAGAATTTTACGTATACATGCACGAACAGCGTTGCTTGGTACGATGGTGAGAATTGCAGTTACAACCTCTCGCTGCGATTACTCGGTGACAACGGGGACGAATTTTCGTATAACAATATCAGGCCTCACCTCATTGCGGACGAGTGCAAGAGCCGAAGTGGTAAGGAGGAGACCATATTCTTAATTCGCACCAGCAAGTTACAGCAGCTACCGTTGATCGATTTTTATCCAGTCGATTACGGATTACCACAACAAGCTTTCGGCTTCAAAGTTGGCCCAGTTTGTTTCAAATAGACCAGTAAATTTGATCACACTATTCTCCCGTAATTATAAATTTTTTACATAATTAGTAATTAATTATGAACACGAGAAGTGCAACTTAATGCGAGGTTCGATTTATGCATAATTCAGGAAGTAGGAGATTTTTATCATGTGTTTATAGCATGTGTTTATAGATTATGGACTTTATATGTAACCTTTATATATGTAACTTTTTCTATACAATACAGACTGACATTTTTATATATACAATAATTTATATGAATAATACGCTTAATATGTGTATAAATAAAACAGCGTGTTAATTATTAATTGTTCTCCAATTTATTTTCAAATCATATTCTCAGCTATCAATAATTGATCTAGTTTCTAATTTTTCTAATTAATATTTTATTTTGAATTTTGAACGTACTGCGTATAAAACAATATTATTGACTATTGAATTATGACATTTTTTATTATAAAATATTAATTCTAATCTTTTTAAATAAATTTTATATTTTAATTTTCGATTATTGTATATTTAATTATTTGTTAATACATATGAATTTTTGTTTATTTCTAAATACACATCCGGTAAAAAATATTTTATATATAATTATATAAAATTATATAAAATTATATATATTTGTATATAAATGGACACATTTTACATATAATTATATATAATTCATATGTAAGTTTGTACATAATTATATATAAATATATATAATTATTTACAATTGTATATATTTTTATATTATTTTATATAATTATATATAAAATTTTTTTCCCCGATAATAACGCCATTATCACAATTCATTATTTCATTACTTACTATCAATATGTTGTATGTTAACGTTTTGATATATTTAGTGCTTTATAATCTTATTTAAGAGAGTTATCGTCATCAGGTTCCGTGGTGTAGCGGTTATCACGTCTGCTTTACACGCAGAAGGTCGCCAGTTCGATCCCGGCCGGAACCACTTTTTTTTCTTATTTTGATATGAAATTCATCTTAAAATTAGAAAATGCTATTTAATAATTTTATTAAAAAAAGAACAATAAATAAAAATATATAACTGCGTAAAATTACATAGATATATCGATTTAAAAACCTAGGAAATTTAATACATTTTTACATAATCACTTTTTAAATAAAATTATAGAACGCATTATTAAAATTGAGATCATCAAAATGTGTTCGAAAACACCTTCTATTTTTCTTAAAGATAAGAAAAACTTAAGAAGGAAGATTTATAATTTCAGATCTGCGATTTTGAAACTTACCTTTATTCTCAAGACATAAATGTGTTTATTAATTAATATTAATAATGTTTAGTGATTTATTCTACAAATATTTAATATTATTATTTAATAATTGTAATTGTCAAAATAATTTCAATAATTATTCTTTGAAGGTTGCAGGGCATTAATCAATTCTATCACTTCACATTTCAAACTTATATTTATTTTGTCAATAAAATCAAGTTTAATTAAAAAGAAAGATAAAGTCAACTTGATAACTTTTTTAAGTAATTAGAAAATGAATGAAATTAAATTTAGTGAGAAGAAAACTTCTGAGCGCTTCATTGAGCGCTTCGTGTCGAATCGACACATCACACTTATCGACTCTCGACGAAGGGACGAAAGTATGAAAAGATTCGAGAGATAGGGCGGATCGAAGGAATCCGCGAGAATGGCAAGATATACGTGGGCGAATCGTGAGAAACCGCAGGTGACACCTTGTCATGGCGGTCGTCGGTTCACACTTCAGTTTCTTTCATCCCTTTTCTGGTAACAAGACAACCGAAGTAACGGTGCAGGGCCGCTTCAGCGTGGAATTGAGAAAGTGAAAAATGCTTAGTCGCGCTACATGAAATCTTGCAAAGTTAAGGAAGCGAACTTAAAAAAAATACTAATAAAATGAATAATAGAAAAGAATTATATAAAAAAATATATATATATTTTATTAAATATATATTATTTAAAGGCATGAAAATCTATCATAAGTACGTAAGATTAATAAAAATAATCGACAAAAAGGTTGAGCAATTTTATTTTTCTTTTAATGTAATTCTTTGAAGGTACATTACAAAAAAATATTTAAGTATTATTGATTCACTAGCTCAAGGATTAGAATATTTTTTAACAAATTTGCTTGTAATAGACATAAGTAATTCGACAAATTGATAAAATGATAGTGGTAATTCTGCTGGAGGAGAACAGCGTCCCTGACGTCGGGCATCTTTTTCAGTGAAGTGCGATAGGAGGGATAAAAGGTTTCCTTGTTTAACAAAATATCATCTCCGAGCCATTAGCCCGACCGTTACCACTTCAGCGCGATTTTCTGCTCCCGCTATCGCATCGAAGAGGCACTCGGGGATCTTGCGGATCCTGCGAGCTATCAAACGCAGACTCTGCCTTTTTCCACCCTTCAGGATAATTTTGCTGTGTTGAAATTAACAGGAAAGCTCGGTATCTGGGTGCACTCGACATTGTCGGCGTTAATTCGCGACCTTTAATTTCCGTTAAAATGATCATAACACTTTCTTTCGCTTTTACTTATATTTTATTTTATTTTTTTTTAGGAAGCAAGAGATGATAAATTGCTTATAATCTTAAAGCAAGTTCATCAGGATATTTGTCACACTTTAATTTAAATTTGATAGATCTATTTCTTATATTAGATTTGTTATTAATTAATAATATATAATTACGCAATTAAATATAATGTAATTATATGTTTCTAAATAAATTCGTGTATTTTATATTTCTTAAAAAATATTTTTGAGCAAATAATTTTTTTCCTCGAGTTTCGAGATTTATTTCTGTTTTTAAAAAGCTTTGCAAGTTCTAGGCACCGTGCATAAAATATCTAGTAGATAAAACGGTTACTTGATCGCATATATATATTCTCGAGATGGCGATCATTGATTTCCAAGGAAATAATAAATGAAATATTCAAGAAATACTGTATGCCATTACGCTTGTCTTGCGTAACCGAACGTCGCAACGCCGTGAGAAATTACCAGATGTTACAGTCACTCCCAGAGTACGGTAACAGAAATGTATATTCCAACGAGGCCCTGTCAGATCTTTATTTAAGGATCAATCATCATCGAAGTCGATCTACATAGTAAATCGATCTAGAAATTACAAAACGATCGAGGTTCAAATAATGTATGTATACATGTTCAAAAAACGAATATTTTATTAAAAAAATATACAGGCTATTTTAAGATTTTTAATCCTTATTTTATTTTCGGCTTTTTCGAGCGATTTAAAGATGATTCTTTTTTAACGAAAATTTAATTATAAATTGTTATAATTTACGAAAATAAATCTATTTGTACTTAAAAATTCTATAAAAATAATTTGACATTAAACTTTATTAAATAAAAAACAGGTTAATATTTTTCTATCTACGTTTATGAATTAATCCATGAAATTTTTACTCGTTCATAATACAATTGTTTAGTAAATTATTAATATTACCTAAGTTTATGTATATTTTATATCGTCGTTATCATGTGAATTTTCTCACCTTAAATAAAAAATCTTTATAATAAATAAAAAAGGGAAATAATATAATTCTTTCTCCTCTTTTCCATCACGTATTATTATTGAATTGCTGAAAAGCAACTAAGGGTAAAATAAATTTTCTCCCTACACAATCCTTTCTCTTTCTCTCTCTTTCTTTCTCTCTCGTTTCCCCTTATATCCCTTTCAGGGTTATAAGGTTCGCTCGATAATGCCGGTTCGACTTCGGTGGTTCTTTGCGATTAGCCGGAGGGAGAGGCAGCAAAAGCCGTGTACGAGTTGACTTTCGCGCTTCGGTTCACTCACCGCCGTTTACAGCAGAGTGGAGGACTGGAGGAGAGGATACCCTTCGCTATTTACAATTAGCCGAGGGGTTGCGCTCGTTCAACCCCTGCGAAGATCGTGAGATCTGGCTCCGCCTGTCGGCCAATCGTTGTCGTTGCTCGACGTCTCGCGCATGTATTCTCGCGTCGACGGACATCGCGTCCGCCCAGCCGCGTGAGCTCCGGGGGATGATAATCCTAGCTAGCCGATACCCTTTCTGAGCTACTACTGGAAGTCGCGATCAGATAGCGACGGGCAAAAATTATAACAAGTTATAGATCGCACGTGTCCTAACGCGCTTACGCGAGTTTAACGTGTTTTACTCACCGACAAGAAGCGAAATCGAAGAATTTTTGCGACTCTGATCGGGATAATCGGCGACAATCGAACATGGACATGAAATTCTGAGGGGTACATCTCGTAGTTGTACCACGCGCGGCTTTATTCTGCGTCTTGTGCATTGTTAGACGAATTCTGAGGATAACTGTTATCATGACATTAGTCTGATCACGTGCTGGTGTAAATTCTCTCCGAGGTAATAGAAAGTTCTACAACAAATAATTTGATCGACTTTTAAGATTGAAACTTTTAAATATTGCAATAACTGTTGTAATTAATGCACAAAGTGTAAAAGATTAAAAAAATATTATGTTGTAAAATGAATCAAATTATGTTTAAAGAATTATATAACTGTTATCCGATTTCAGAGAGATTTGAAGCTGACTATATTTAAAAAAAAAACAGAAATTAATCATAGTGTTATGTAATGAATATAAAATTGTAATGTCATTCATTGTCAAAATTAAATTAATTTTGCCTAATTTAAGTACATTTAACTAAGCTAAACTAATTTCTTTAACTAAACTCTTGAAATGAACTAAATTAATTTCCAAACAATAATTAAGTATTATTTGTCGTAAGATTTGCATTTATGTAAATGTGTTTTAATTTTTTTTAAGTAGAGAAAAATATTTAGTTTTTTTTGAAGAATGCGTTATTGAAGTTTGACGCAAATAACATTATATATCAAACATTAAAAATAAATATGATACTCCAATCATAATTTTGGACTTTAGAACATCTACACATCATTCGCGACATTCGCCAAATCTAGTTGAAGATTAATAGATCACAGTGAACAGAGACGAAAAAGAAAAAATTCCTTGCTGAACTTGGGATCTAATATAAGTAAGTACTATTTTATTGATAATAGTACAGGTGGTTGCATATTATCTGTTAATAATGTATATGTTAACCAATTGTACAACAATGCAATATATCTTTTTGCTGGAAGTTTTAAATAAATAATAATTGGCGTAACTGATAAGGGTAAAGGGATTAAAAATAAAATATTTGTAAACGTAAAATATAAAATGAAAAAAAATTATAAAGAATTATGTAGTAATAATAGTTGTTATCTTTCTTTGAGAGATATTCAAAGTCAGCTATACGTTTTTTTTAAACAAAGATTAAGTATTATATGGATATGAGATATTACAGTGAGGTATTTTTTTATTCAGATTATAGTATAAAAGTAATGTTTCGTAATATAACGGTTTTCAATATGTTAATGTACTTAATAATAATCAAAATAATTCATATTTATTATATAAGTATATAAAGTAATTTATCTTTGTCTCGTGTTTAAAAGATCACGATAATAATAAATAAAAAAATTCATTATTTTTGAAAAAAGATCTGTTTGTTTTCAATTTTCATTAAGATCACAATTTTTAATCTTTAAAATTGCAAGCGCAGTGCATAGAATTTATTTCTTGCTTGTTAAGTTCTGTTTGTGATTAATTAGCATTAAAACAAAACTCTTGGCGTCAGCAAATTCAATTCAAAAAGTCTGCGTGCTTAGTGAATTCAGTGCGAGTTTTGACTCACAATCAGGTTGGAACACTGTACGCATTAATTTTTAATTTAATTATATTCTTTTATTTATTTGTATCATTCGTTACTTTGTATAAAATCGCTATCGATATTTTATAAATTTTAGTTCTGCGTTACTTGTGTTTTTTATCGAACGACATTACTGTAAAATATAAATTATATTCGCGGAATCACTTTTCACTTCAAGATATATACACACATATATTGTTATTTTATACGCATCAGACAAAACATTAAGATATACACGAAACAAGCAGATCGATTAGTGCGGAGATCTTCATTTTTATCGAAGCTTTTGATTTTTCTAAACTATGTATTTAATTATTTTTTACAAATTTAAATTTATCTATGAAAATTCACAATCAAAAATATCGATAGTGTTTTTAAAGAGTCGGCTCCAGTTGTCGGCGGAGGATTAAATTTCCTGTATTATCACGTAAAGTGTTACTTCGGAGAAGCAAATCGTGAAAAATGAAGAAACGTGTCGAAATAATCAATCCGCGCGAACATCGCTGATTTAATCGTCATTGAGCTCTCTCTCGAACTCCCTCGGCGGAATCAGCGTGTTGCTGTCGGTGGTGCGATTAACAGGCGACACGTGTCACGCCGCTTACCGCTGGTCACCCGTGAGTACACGCACCTGTAAACCCGGTTTTCCGGTGGTCGTGCGTGCAATTATAGTGCCGCAATGACCATTATTACGTTACCAGACCGGTGCATATGTTAAGAAATGGCAAACGTTAATGGAAGAGAAAGAGAGAGAGAGAGAGAGAGAGAGAGAGAGAGAGAGAGAGAGAGGACGGAATTTCATCCGGTCTTCGATGCAATGCAGCGCGAATATTGTTATGTAAAATTTACGTATTGGTCTCGCACGCAATATTATTTCGCACCTTCCCAAACCCGTTATATTTGTGCCGTCGCACAAATTAGAGCCTTTATTTGATACGCATTCGTGAGCAGTCGTGCGCGCGAATATTATTAATATGTATAGAGATAAATGCATATTGATTCCACACGCAATAGTTTTTCATATGTTGTTTCTTCCGATGCGGTCGTTATGTTGCAAATGTACACTGAGAGAAAAATGTTTAGTATTTGTGATTATAATTGTATAAGTAAAATAATTCTGCACTGAAAAAAAATATAGTCAATTTTAATATAATTTAAATATTTATTTAATTTAAAAATAAAGTTTAATATCAATATTTTTTAAAATATTTTTTTAAATATTTATTTTTTTGAATACTGTTAACTAAATATTTATTAAATATAAAGATATATTTATTTGATACGAGAAATGTTAATTTGATTTAACAATCATTTTTTTTGCTAAACGAATATTTATTTACTGTAAGTAAATATTTAATATTGAACTAAATATTTATTAAAATTGACTATATTTTTTCTCAGTGTGATTAGTAATTCCATTTTTTAGTTATTGTTGCTATAATACTATTAATAATAACCATATATGTATAGTTCTCTCAAACATAAAAAATTGTATTATAATTACGAATATCAATATAGTAAAATATCAAGGTATAAATGGTAAATAAAATAAACATTTTCATTCAGTAAATCCAACCGCAATTATAAACGGTTTTCTTAAATTCACTTACTATTTATGTGATAATAATAATTAAAAAATATGTTCGGAAAAAGCACTAAAAGTTTTCAAGCGGAAATGTGTAACTATTATTAATAGCACAATCGACTGTTTTTGCATGGTCAAAATAATTATAAATATATACTTGTCCTTAAAAAAATGACTATAAATTATGATAATTGCAGTTTTGTTCTCTCAGTGTAAGCATTCCATTGTTCATAGATACTTTGTACACATATATTTTATTAAAGTATAATTTATTAAAGTATATAAGTAATGAATAATATATCTCCCTTTGCAATGATAATTGTCACATAATTGCAGACGGATGCAATGTTCTTGATATTCCTTTATTTTTCTTCTTCAATTTTTAGCTTCAAATATTAGCAATAACAAAAAGGCAAATTAATTAAAAAAATTTTGTAAAATTTATTTTTAAAAAATTGTATTACGATCCCTTATAGATCTGCCATCACTGACAGTCACGACGCGGGTGTCGTGTACAATGTAGTCGAACGTGTCACGCAATCACTGTCAAGCCGTGCGAAGCGTGCACGTGCGCGTGGCTGGAACCGATCGTGCCGCGGCTAATCGTAAATTAGGATCGGGTGAAAAAGAAAAGGAACACAGCTCCCGTCATTAACTTCAATAATCGCTGGAACCCTCGTGGTTCCGGTACTCGAGTGTCCAAACATTAAATAAATCTGGGCGATTATTCGAGAAGTTTTATATATATATATATATACTCATTAATACATGCTAATTGCTATAAATAATTGGCAGATAACAATGCATTTTTTCACACATTTTAATTTGATTAACGCAAAAATAATATAAAACATGATGAAAAGAAACTTTGGGATGAGATGGAAAAAACGAACTTTTTGCAATTATTTACTATATCAGATTTTTTTTCCCTGTTTTTACTGTGCACAAAAGACTAGATTTTTTTTAGATGATGTTTGAATTAACTTTACGCTAAGGCTAAATAGTGAAATAATCTAGCATTTTTATTGAAAATTTTTAATCGCACGCTTTGCTTTAATTATGTGTTTGTAGTCTTTATACAGTTGACTTACAAGTCATCGATTCTTGCTAATTATAATTAATTATTTTCAACGGAAGGTTTACTTGTTACGATCTATTACGCCACATATGCTGTTCTTTTGTAGGATCAATTATTACTCACGAGTCGTTAATTGTATTGCGACCCTCAGGTACAACAACAAAGTCACGTCAGGTGACTCGACGTAACGACCATGCTTACGTAGAAGCGGATCATCAAAAATTAATCGTTGTAGTGGGCGTACGAAAAAGGGAAAACCTTGAACGGCAAGTTCAAGCCTTTATCCACAATATTTGACAATATCTTTTGTCGTGTATATAAAAAAATTATATAAATTCAACAAATTATAGATATAATGTCTTAAACATTGGAAAACTTTTCTTTCAATTACGCGCATGAGTAATAATTGAATTAAAATCTGGACTTATGATTCTGAACTTATGCGGAAAAAAAATCGTAAAGATTTATAATTAAAAATCTTTTAGAGAGTTAAAAAAGATCCAGGTGAGACTTACTCAGCAATCTTACGATACGCGTCACGGTGGAATGAAGGACACCACGTGCTTTTTTTCTCAATGAACCCTCTTTGTACCGATTATTTATGAATGTGAATAAAGTGGCGTGCATTCGTAACGAAGCTAATCAAATTAGAAAGTTAATCGAAGGGGAGCGACACTAGTTAATTCTGACTTCACGATGGTGGAAACTTTTTATCTTAACAACAGAAAAAGAGTTAAAGTAATGACGAAAATTCTTTTCTCTCTCGCCCACACTTACTTGCACGCGATGTCAAATATAGCCTCGGTATATTAAAGAATAATTCGAAGAGAGAGGAAAGATATTTCCATGCGCATGTTCGCGAAGTACAGATCTCATGTAGAAACTAAACCTTAAGGTAACTTCATTATTACTTCAATAGCGAACTATGTATCTTCGTGCATATTTATGGTTTTTTATATATCAAAAAAGTTTTCGAAGCATTTATATGATGTGACAAACCGGTAAAATAAATATTTTAGAAACTTTTTAAATTATCACCTACAGATGTAAGAAATTTAAAAATGATAAATTAATTTCAATTATT
>Ga0157364_1007769_pt1 | contig 11112 bp, 9 predicted proteins | sample AttsexASBM2_FD_111476 | JGI IMG/M metagenome (GOLD analysis project Ga0157364, IMG submission 111476) | Fungus gardens microbial communities from leaf cutter ant in Ribeirão Preto, State of São Paulo, Brazil - Atta sexdens ASBM2 | ecosystem: Host-associated > Fungi > Mycelium > Unclassified ... | reverse complement strand
ATTTCTTGTCCGCAATCTCGGACAAGATGTTAACTGTTCTTCAACAAAGTGAGCATGTCATAGGGAACGCAAACAACGATCTATCGATCTAGTCGCAAAGGCAATATTTTAACGACTTCCGGAATAAGAGAATAGTAGTATAAATCAAACGAAATAATTAATGAATCATCCGTCAGTTTATTCTTCATTACTTGACTTCGATTGTTCTCAAAAGTGCTGGTTAAACAAAGGTCATTTATATAACTTTTAATTTTCATGCAAATAAATCCATGATCAATATTTCCATATTAGAGATGAGATTCGTGTTACAAAAAATCAAGAACATAAAACAAGAAATGACATATTTTATAAAAAATAAACAAAATAATGGCAAAATTAAAAAATTTCTGCAAACAAATATATATATATATATATATATATATATATACATATTTTTAAAGCTTCTATAGCGTTCTCTTCTATAACATTCTCTTCCAAATTTTAAAAAATCCAAAATTAAATATAAAAATATATCACTGATTAAGATTAAATAAAACTTTTAAAAGATCGTACAAAATATATATTGACAATAAGAGAATAATGATTGTAAATAATTTAACCATAATTTGTAATCATTTCTGACTACATTTTTTATAGAATTATAAATTTAATTATTATTACACTAACGTTACAGCATTAATAACTATAAAAATAGAGCTCCTAACCATAATTATCATGCAATTACAAATATCAAACTCGTCTCTATGCTTAATTTATCATAACAATGTTAATTAAAGTCAAGATAAATTTAAATAATAAATTTCTGAAACAAATATAAATGTAAACAGATAGAAATTTCGACATCCCAATTAATCTGAATTAATACTGTTTTCTCCCTCTTATTTAACATATAAATAGATACTTGCAATAGAAGATCTGGATATAATAAGAGAGATTTATTATTACTTCAGCCTCCAGAGCAGATAGCGAGCGTTATTTCTATGTCTTCCATAAATAGATTCACACTCTGTAGTAGCAGGAAAGTCAATCAATCACAGATATGTTATGTCGCAATTATATTAGTTTGTACATGCGTTAATTTTTTACCAGATAAAGATATCTGGACAGCAAGAATGTGAAAAAGAATTCAGATCGAGCTTCTCATGAAACTATCAAGTATAACTAATAATTTTGCTGAACCAGCGCACTACGATACCAATGAAATATTGCGAATATACTCGACAGCCATTATCATAATTAACGGCTAAGCGTTTAATTGACTTCTACTTGACAATTCTCCCGCTACTTTATTGTGCAATAATCGCACAGTCGGTCAAAACCATACTCGCTAATTTAAAGGGTACCGCTATACACTGCCATTCTCCAATATAAATAGAGATATTATGAGCACAACTGATAACTCATCTCGTTTAAGGTTTCAGATTTATGTCCGGAAAACGCACGAGCGAAAGCCGCCGTCGCCGATGATTATAATAAATGTCCTGTGGCAAATAGTTACCAACAGGTAGCTAATCGAAACATATGGTCTTCTAATCTCATGAGCGTTAATTGCACATTTGCGAATAACAGTAAAACCTCAATCGTATAATTATGAGGTTTTTCACGCGGTTTCGTTAAAGTCTCTCAGGCTAAAGGCCCATAACGGTTCGTTCGCTTTACATAAAGTAAGTTGCCGTTTACCTGGTCCGTAAGACGATTAATACGCACGACTGGCCGACAGCGCCGCTAATCTTATTTCTCTTACATAATAATTTGCGCGAATTTGTTACGTATAGATAGTATTACAAATCACTGACATGTCGACGGTGTTGTATCAATTACTTGTGACATAAATCGTGCTAACATGCGAGCCAATAAAATTATATCTAACTGCAGCGGTACTGTGCGGTACTTCCCTTGTAACCGCATACGATGTGAACCGATATTATCATCATTATTATCTTATTCGATTCGCAAATAATATTTTCCACCAATACTTTTTAATTCGCAAACACATCATTGTAAATTATATAACTCCTAACGCAATGACATATTACACATATTACACTTTTAAAATATTGTGCATATAATTTTTATTTAATGTACATTTTCATTTCTGTTTTTTATCGTTAATCCCAGAAATTTACAAAATATACTGCAAAACTAAAAAAAGATCGCATAAAATTTTCATATGTCCAATATTGCAAATAGAAAATTTTTTTAATTAAATGATATTTGTTTTATTTTTTATTCATATATAACAATAATTATAAAAACAGAACATATAATGAACCAAATTAATTAACTAGGATATATAACGGATCTTAAGAATTTTATGAAATGGATTTAAATATTTTATGAAATGGATTTACTGAAATATATATAATAATAATGTTGTTACATTAAATATCTTACGAAAATGTGGTGATAATTTCAATCGACTTCTCATGGTAGAAGGTATATTTCGGAAGATTTCATAAGAAAGAAAAAATCGACCGGACACGATCTCACGCTTAATTAACAGTTATCATACGTACGAGATGCGTGTTTCCTCTTTCGTATATTTTCAATTGGAGAATACGTTCCGCATTCTCCGTTTCAAGATAATCAATAGCTTACTTGAACGTTAATAGACAGCGGAGAGAATTTCTCTTATATACAATCTTCGTGTTAATTCAGCCGTAACTTATAACAATTAATATCAATCGTATAAAAAAGCCTGTCTGATGACATAAAACTGCCAATATATGTTACATAATATAAAAATCTCGATAACATGCCTCGAACACACTTTGTAAAATATTTCAAATGTTTTAGTCGACGAGCTCAGAAAAAGATTCTCAAAAATAAAAAAGTAAATTCATATAGATTAAAAATTGTTTCATTTAGGAAACATAATAGCGTTATACGTTGTTTGCAATTTTTATCCATTAAAATTAAAAACACACAAAAAATAATTTAGACAAAGCTGCTTTTCATGATATCTTCAAAAATAGATCAAAGATGTAAATAGTTTATATCTACGATTTATCGCGCGATGAAAGATGGAACAAATAAAACAATCCCTTAAACCTCGCATTGAAAATGTAATAGCCATCGCGAGGTTTTCATCGGTAATACCATAAAGGGGCATGGAGTCGGATAGCAATTTTAATGGCCGCGTTTCGCAGTCGTTATACAGACGACGCTGCGATAAAAATTAGGATTTTACGACACATATGCGCATTCGTGCAGACGAGACGGCAGATGTTCAATTTGCAGCTTCGCCACCGAGACGCATGCGATCCGCATGTGCGAGAGACGATAGAATCTCCATCGCTCCGGGCAATTCGTGTGCGCTCGCGTAGCGGGGCTCGTAAATGCACGCGTATAATCCGCGGCAGGACGCGGGATCCGGCGAATGCGTGTTGCACATACGCACGCGCTGCATACGGGCTCATAATTCGTGCGAGCGGACGCGCGTAAGTGCGTAAATGCGTGCGTGTCCGTATTCGCCCCCGAAGCGGAACGAGTCGTCCGCGACTCACGAATCCGCAGACTTACCTTCAACAAGGAGAGAGAGAGAGAGAGAGAGAGAGAGAGAGAGAGAGAGAGAAAGCGCGATTTACGAGTCCGCCGATGGCCTTCGATTGCGATTCCGGAGATTTGTCGGAGATACCCCAGCTCGCAGCTATCTATTTGCATCGCGCGTCGCGTCATGCCGCGCGACTCCTCGCCGCACGCGTTCACAAATGGAACGGGCCGTGATAGCCGTGATATGGATAAAAAGAAACACGATCCATTTATCAAGCCATTATAAATCTGTAATTGTAATTTATATGTTCGTTATTATCTCTTAGGTAAAAACGTTTCGCGATTTATACGATTATAAGAAGGATCAGCGTGACACCATTCTTCTATCGATGCTAACAAATTATTATGCTAACGAATCATCCTTCACGATGAGATCCGAGAAATTGCCAAATAGATGACAACGTAAGATCCAAGAGGATACAAACGAACATAATTTGCTCGATGTATTCCGTCTTTTAATAGCTTACCGTTTAACCGTTCTTCCGGCGCGGATACGCACAAGTTCCTTTCTTAACGAAGACGCGAAAAGGGACGGATACTTCTTCCAGGAATAATGACGTTCGTATATCGTAACATGGTACGTCTACTTTATACACGCGGCCAATTGTATGGGGCAAGGCGTGCTTCGGAAACAATCTGTGCAATCGGGATACTCCCTGGATGAGAGAGCGTACGAACGTGGCTGGAATACAAATCGGAATTGGAATTCAACGAATACGGTGTACCGGGCACGCCGAATGGACTTTGCTTCGCACTCGTTCTGCAACCAGTATATACCATGTACGGATTTGCGTTATCGCGCACTTACGACAGCTCGTCCGAGCGTATATCGCGCGCGTAGGTGGAGTACCAGGTATATCGCACCTCGCCGATCGAGAGACAAAAGCGAGATCTATGGTCGATCGTTATTCCCCATTGTCGCTCACAAGTATTGGGTATATTGCATTCGACACTTCAAAGCGTTCCCTATCCAGGCATCTAATTGCGAGTCTGAGGAGATTCAGAGATGTAATTTATCGTTGCGGTACTTTCGCAATGAAATGTATAGAACGAATGTAGCCATTCGTATGAAATAGAATTGAATATGCAACGAAAAACGAAACAGTTTCCAGTTTTCAGTTAAAAAGCTTAATAAAACAGATTGAATTTCATGATACAATACGAGTTTAGGTGAACTTCGTTACGTACGCATTTAATAAATCCGAATTTTTAAAAACGAAATTGTGTACGCGGTAATTTAATACAATACGAAACAAATGAAGTGTACGCAGCAATTTAATGCAATACGAAAAAACGTATACGGTAATAATGTAGTATATTATTAGTTTAATATAGAATTTAATGTAGTATATTATTGGGAACTTGTATTAGAAATATAATGTTACAATCCTTCCAATATATCTCAAATTTTCCTTTTCAGTTTAATCAATACATTAATACGCCTTATTTCTTTATTTTTAATTAAAAGTTTAATGATAATGTCAATATGAATTAATTAAATAAATGTACGTATATAAAATTTATTGACTATTGGATAGAATTAAAATGCAATAAAAAACATTTCAACTTTTCCTTTTAGATCATCTTCAGTACTAACTTAACAATTACATGTGTTAAAATTAAATATAGAGAAATATATTATTACATTTATATAAATAGTAATAATTCTGATAAAAAAAGCTATTACAATAAAATAAAGTAGGATGCGTCAACTGTTGGAATAAACTTTTTATATTATAACACGGAATCCAGAAATAAAATAATTGGTTGTCAGAGTATATTTTTATATTTTTTGCTTATATCATATTTGCTATATATACTAAAAATATGTTAGTTGTGGATGCTTCATACAAAGTTAAAGCGTAAATTTTGTAGAAAATTATATTGCAAAGAGCGAGCTAATGTGGATTATTAATTTAAATTAATATGTTAATAAAAAATTTCAAAATATTAATTTAAATTAATAATCCACATTAGCTCGTTCTTTGCAATATAATTTTTATATAAATAATAATATATACAGAAATGGTTCGGAAGTACTGATAGAACTATTGCATGATAGAATTGATAGAACTACATTCAATTTTGTTATAAGTGTGACCTAAACAAATATATCATATTGAATGCTTTGGTCAGTTGTAATATTTATCGTAAGTTAATCATTTTTCGCATGCGTGATCTAGGTTTGCGGAATGGCGGAAAAAAGTATAGATCCGAGCGTGTTCACCGACACAAATCATATGCCTATGGTTTTCTTACAGAATTCCTTAGCGAGTCTACTCGTTATCTATCGAAGTGTTAGTATTTCTTTGAGAATGCTTGCGGCTCCCGTATATTCGTCCAGGAAAGTTTACGGAGAGAATAAAAAAAAAGGAGGTAACCGAGCACTTTCAGTGGCACGAGGAAAATTATATACACCAGCCGGGTATTTACTAACCGTGAACACGACCGCCGCACTCCGCGCAACGTGCACTCATTGCGGACAAATGGACGCAAAATCACCGTTATTATTGCAATTTTCCAGTCGGACCGAGATCTCGCGGCGGTAGCGACCATCGACTAAGGAGAAGAAGGGTGGCTAAATCGACTGGACATTTTTACGCTATAAAACGTAGCGGAATCCGTGCTCTTTGTCCCGGCATGATATTCCTTCGATAAATGCCAACGATTATTGTAGATGAAAGCAAGATAGATCGCTTGCTTTTGTACGAACGTGGTCTCATCAACGAAAGCCACTGCGTGATTTTCCGATAATAACCAAACTCCTCTCATATATATACACTAGAATAGGATAGGATAGATAATTAAAATTGCCTTTTTTTGTATAAGTATTGATGTACTGATAATTGACGTATTGATAAAAGAAGAAATACCTTTCACTTTCATATCATAAAACCTTTCATATCATAAAATAAAATTAATAAATTTCTAATAAATATAATTTATATAACAAAATAAAAAGAACTATTTTTAAGCTTTTCACATCTGGATTGGAAAATTCAAAATAATTATTGAAATATTACAATCATCGATGTTCAAAACTTTATGAACAACTAACGTTTGAAACTCTAAAACCAATACTGGAAACTCTAGCATAATTAATATCAGTAATTTCTTGATCAATATAATATGGTGTTTTGCAGTTTAATAAAAACCGCAATAAAATAAAAAGACATTTAGCCTAATAAAGTATAATATATATTTAACAATTTATATTTAAAAATGCCATTTAATTCCTCTATAATTTCGAACTGTATATAATTGCTTACATATATAGCTACTACACGGTGCTTTTTATTGACATGTTATTTCTAAATGGAATGATATTGGAAAATGTTAAATTGGAATCTGTTGCACTGGATATTAAAAAATAATTTGACTTCCATGAGTTCTCTATCAATAATCGCTTGATTGTGTTACGTAATTATTTATATCTTATAAACTCAATAATATAAATAAATGCATATTATTTACTTTTTTTAACTAGCGCGAATAATAATTACTGTCAGTGTTATGTTTGCGCTACATGAATTTATGAAAATTGATTTTAATCGTTAATATAAATTTGTGCAAAAAAAATTGATTTTAATCGCTTCCAAAATACCTGAAACTTGCTTCAAAAAACAAATGAAATGGTTGCTCAATTAAAGCTCATTCAGACAATTAATTTTGTTAACATTAAAAGATTGTAATTAGTGCAAAGACGGTTATCAAATTTCTAATTTACAAGCATTTAATCAATGTAACGTAAATAATAATAATTACAAAGGTTTCGGCTTCATTTCCAGTCATTTTCAATGTGTTGAATTTACAATTAGAATTTACAATTCCTATTATAACTCAACACACTGAAGATGGCTCGAAATGAAGCCGAACAGTTTGTAATTATTATTATCATGTTACATTGATTAAATGTTTGTATATAAATTAGAAATTTAATAACCGTCTTTGCACTCGAATTACTGCGCAAAATCTCTCATTAGCCCGAGTTGTTTTTTATTTTATTTGACATTCTCGAGACTTGTTCTTTGTTTGTATTTTTAAAATATTGATCAAAATAACAATTTTATAATGAGAGGTATTGTTACAAGTAATCTTTATTATATCTATAAGTTCTCTTGCACGATAATTTTATAATTTCTAAATTAAAAATATAATTAATAAAAACTATTAATCTTAATTCTTAAAAAAAATTAATTTATCAGCTGATTCTATTATGTAATAAATAATTTCTGTAATAAATAAACATATAACTTTCTTATATTTAATAATTTCAGTATACAAAAAATTTAATTTGTTGCTTATAGAAAAATTAAAATTAAATGTTAGATTAATTTTTACCTTTAAAAAGCTTAAACGCATCGATGCTTTATAAATGTAATGACTCAAATTATAGCGACTCAAATTATACATTTTAACATAATTGATTTTGCTTTCAAAGTATAACTATATTATTTATTAGCATTATAGTAATTATTATTATTATGATACCAACAACTTTATCTTCAAAAGATATTGTTCTGTATTGTCACAATTATCGCGATTGATTCCTCTTCCTCTATTTTTTATAGATTTATAGACATAATTGATGATCATCGTTAATATGAGTGAAATTCCGCTACAGTTAACACTTCTCCCTCCCTCTTTTTGCCGATTGCCAGTATAAATGCAGCGACAATTATAAAAGCATTATATGACAAGCAGCAAAGAATTTAATATCAATATTTCTAAGAAAATAATAAATTGACGTGACGAAGTTACTTAAGCATCTACTCGAGTGATGTAGCCATATGTAAGAATAAAAACATTCACATTCTGAATTGCGTCATAGTGAACTGAGAGATGATGCACGCGTGTATCACGATATCACGCTTGTGCCGTGTAAAAGGCATTACAAACCGTAATTAAGCCGCGACCAGTTTCGTTCGACAAGCTTTGTAAATTACAGTCTCCATTAGCGTATTTCTTTTTCCTTTAGGCTTAATAATCACGAATCATACGGTGGCGTAACGTGAACTTATTACACCACCATAGCCGAGTGCCGCGCTAAATTCGAAAACTTAATATTACACGGCGGATAATTAAGACTCTAATGAAAGCCGTTTGAAAACCGCCGTCACGAGACGCTTAGCAAGAGAACGCACAAGAAGTATCTATCCGTGGTATCGTGCCGTGACAACGTTCTACATTTACCGAGATACGCACGGTTACACAGGAATGAAAACCTGAACTGCGTCCAAAGAAATATAAAACGCCTCTTGTTAATCAAAGCTATACAATCTATTTTCTCAGAATATGATAAATGTCTATTATATTCGCGCGATCCGATAAGCATACTTCAGTTAAATACACACTCCTTTGGATCCCGCCCTTTTCTAATGATACTTAATCTAGTTCCTTCATTATCATTACGAGAACTTACGGCACGCAAGATTGATAACCAAATTGTATGTTTCGCGAAAGTATTCGAGTGTTATTATCCTCTGATATACTAGTCACGGTTGCCGCCACGCAACTGTGTTGCGTGCTTCGTAACGACACGCGTGGCAAATCGGAACCCAGTCGGATGTTAATCGCGATGGTAGACCGTTTCCTCTGCGTGATCGGCGAAACTTGCACCATTAAGGCGCTGGCTACCGGTTCGACAGGCGTATAAGTCGCGGCCCGTTGTAATTCACGATCGCCATCAACATATTTCTTTCAGTTCAATCTGAGACAATGTCATGAACTTGTTACCTTTCGCAGCTATTATTAAGAATATTATTTCATTGTTCATGCCGAAAACGGAGTCATGCCCGGAGAAAATTGATGTCACGTCGGCGCCGTGCAATCAATATCAACGCATATAAAGCCACGTATTCATTCACAAGTGAAAATCACTCGTATTGATCAATGATAAATCAATCACTCGTATTGATTCTTCATTATGTTACACAGTATGCTTAATAATACTATATTTGGAATACGCTCAATGCTGCATAAATGCTATAGTTACATGTTCGACGTGAATTTACTACGAATTGCTTTGTCCCAATATCCTTTGCATACTAAATTATTATTCGCAGTAAGCTCCAACAATTACCCTATTTAAGAAACATAATACAGGAGAGATCAGGACTAATTGTTACAAGAAGCAAATTGTAATAGTATAGTTTTATTTCACTTCATGTTTGACGGCAATAATTAAAGTGTAGAAGACTTTGAGTTTATTTCGTTTCATGCATGATGCGCATAATAAATGCATCATTTATTCTTGTTGTTCACCGAATATTAAATAAGGATAAATGATGCATTATAAACATCATGCATGAAACGGAATACACTACTATGTCTATTTATGCGTTTTTCACTGATAAAAGTAGATTAAATATTTCATTCTGTTTATTTTATTGAATACATAAGTTGTAGATATATTTTGTTTAAATTCTTTTAAAATCATATAGTTTTATATATAAAAAAAAACGGTTTTCCCCGAAAACAACTGTAAAATATTATAGTCATTCTCTCCCTCCCCCCCTCTCTTTCTCTCTCTCTCTCTCTCTCTCTCTCTCATAACAACACACTACATAGAGGTACTATATATTCTTTGTAGTATGTAGAATATTACAAATATACTAAAAAATAAATCCTACATCAAAAAGTTATTAGTGTTATCACTTATCACTTATTCTGCTCTCCAAGAATAAACAATGTCTAAGAGATGTAAGTTCGTTAAAAATAGTCATAATAAAATGATCCAAAGAGCATTTGAAAGCTTGAAATCTCTATTTTTTAGGTTAGTAGTTTAGATAATGGCCTAACTGATTTTTTATGTAATACACTGATGCAAATAGAGATCTGTCAAATCTGTATTTTTTAAATAAAATTTATAAAGTTCCACGATATGATTTAAATCGCACATAAAAGCACTTTACAGCTTTCGAAAAAATGACTACCCTTTATCTTTAATTTGCAAACTTATTCAGCATTACACGTTTTTTTTTTATCGAACTATTCAACATTGAAGCAGAAAACATCTCTTTTGACTACCCAAGAAGAAAGTCAGAATAACGCTCGGTATTTTTTAAAATGAATAAAAAATTCTGTTCTCTCTTTAAGATGCGTTGAATGCTTTCTATTTTAGTGGCACAAATCAATATACATCATTCTATCTTTTTTAGCATTCCAGTGAATAATGAAAACGATATTGTGTTGATTTGTGTCATTAAGTGGAAAGTATATATTTTTTTATATATAAAGAAACTTTTCGTACGTAAACTTTATTTAAATAAGATGCTAAAAATTAAACAACCTATACAATATTATTCAACTTGATTTTTCTCGAAGAAATATTAAGAACATTATCTTAACATAATTTATATCTTTTGTGTTCGAAGCAACAATTTTGGATAAAACGATATTCACTTGATTTTATCTAGCAATAGACGCTCCATTGTGTGGAGGTTGCACGGTCGGATTTATTCTTCCTCTTATGTGTTACATATACATATATCACATGCACTTTAAAGAGCAAATTTAAATCTTTCTATTCGTTTCTTAAAAAATACCGACCACTACTCT
>Ga0157364_1007768_pt1 | contig 11112 bp, 2 predicted proteins | sample AttsexASBM2_FD_111476 | JGI IMG/M metagenome (GOLD analysis project Ga0157364, IMG submission 111476) | Fungus gardens microbial communities from leaf cutter ant in Ribeirão Preto, State of São Paulo, Brazil - Atta sexdens ASBM2 | ecosystem: Host-associated > Fungi > Mycelium > Unclassified ... | reverse complement strand
TGATTCCAAAGTAAATGATTCTGTCTGAACATACCAAACAAATATTTATTCAAATTTCGTAAATTTTTTTTCAATGTGTATAGCTTGAAGGTAATTTTGAATATTTTTATCCTTTATTTATGTGCAATGTATATGTATCTATACATTATTATTCAGCAATCTTTAAAAATTAATATCTCGTTAATTATTGCGAAAATTGTAAAATGATACAAGATTTTTCAATTTAGTTTTTCATTATTAGGAATAGCATCGTATGATTAGTAGGCGTTTCAGATACACTTTATATATAAATATACCTATACACACCCGCGCGCGCACACACACACACACACACACACATACATACATACATATATATATGTGTATATATAAAATGTATTTTCCCGACATAGTTCCCTTTCCTTTTTCCCCAGTGAACTCCTTCTGTGTTCGTGTTTTACTATGTTTGTCAAAGACTTCGAACGCCGTTCTATGGAAAATTTGTAGTTGCTTCTCGAAATCAGGTAAAGCAGGCATCCGTGTGATTCGGGAATAAGGATTTTATTGGATTCTGTCACCCATGTACCTTTTATTAACTCTCTATGAAACGATCACGATGGCCCCCTTTGAAAATCTAACGTATATACAGATGCGCATAAATGTATATACGTATGATATTGCAAGCATATAAATACATCAAATCATCTGACTTTTTCCTGTTGATTCTAAATGCTGAGACGATGCGGGTTTACTGGACTGTTTAATTTGACGAGAAAGAGGAACTTTGATATTTTTCTTGCGCAAACCATGAATCGTTCTCATACGATATGTCTAAAAAGAATGTAAATTACAAAAAGTTTTAGAAACAAGAAATATCATGTATGCATATATGATATGTGATATTTTATATAGTAAAGTTATGAATAACTTATAATATTAATGCGCTGGATAAGAATTAATTATTTATACTTTTATATTAAAATTAAGTTTCCCAGAAAAGAGAAAAAACTATTTTTTAATTTGACAGAAAATTGTCGACTAATAAAGTAATATTGTTAAAAAAAAGTATATTCTTAACATGATCAAATGTCATTTTTATGAACTATTTTTTATGAAATCAAGTTCGCTTTTAATAATGATAGAATAATATTTATTGTATCCATTCATAGTAATAATTCGTATTTTCTAAGTTGTGTTATTATAGTATATTACTTATTCAATTAGATAATCAATTAATTTCTAATCCACGATACTAGTGATTTGCAATGTAACGGTATTCTAATAGCTAATTTCATGCTGGTTAACCAAACTTCTCGAAAAACGAAAGCACTCACCGCTCGTGCAATCGATCAAGCTAATGACAAACAAAACTACGAAACGTAATATAAACTGGCTTCTCAGTGATATACTTATAATAAAAAAGCAATTTGATTATAGTGTCCAGAATTCTAAATCGCTTGAGAAAAAGAAAATTTTGCGCGAGAGGTGATATGTCCGTATCATCATTTGCTAGAATTTAGGAAATGACTGTTAGCAAACAATTTTCCTTCCATCTTTGAGAATTTTCTGTTATACTCAAAGTTCAATCTAGATTATCGTAACAAGTACAACCGAGAATTCCGATATAAAAAAACTCGGAGGGGATACAGAAAAACTCGGAGGAGAGAAAAACTCACTGATAAATCGATTTTTGTACAATATTTTTTTTCACGCACGTCATGCCAAGCAACGTGCGTTATTATCGTAACATATCGTGCGCGACACTCTTTGTTTACACGTGCGGTTTGTATCGCGTACTGCGTACCGGATTGTCGAACGCGAACGATCTTTCGCGTTTACCTCGCGTGAAACAATGCTCGCTTCGAGGGAGGAATTAATTGGAATGTTTGAAAACATCACCGCGACAAGCCGATGTTACAAAGTAACAGTAACTGGACAGCCAAGCAATAAATATTGTATTCCCCGCTTCTTATTCACGAATATTATATCAATTTAATAAAAAAAAGAGAAAGAAAAAAAATAAAAAGACTCCATATCTTCGATGTAACTTTCTGCGACAGGAGAGGTATATAGGGTGCATTTCTGGTGGCGAATCGAACAACTATCGATATAAATAGGAGAGGAGGGTGAGAAAAAAACCGCAACCAGCTTGAAGTCGATAGGCAAGACACAAGGCAATATCGATTGAATATTAGGATCTGCAGGGCATGCGGAACCGGCGCACATTAGCCTCTTTGACTTGCTAAATAGGTTAATTTGAATGTTTAAATTCCGGCTTGGTGCAACTCAATTTGCGAGAGGATTCCGCGACTGGTTAATTCCTTTCCTTCGTCCCGCGAGCCACTTCGCGTCCCTCTTCCGCGTCCCTCTTGCTTCTCAGGCTCCTCCTGCTTCATCTTCTCCTGCATTTCCCAACACCAAAGTCACTCTTGAAGCTGGACTGTTAACTTCCAGAGCATTTCGAGCGCTGCACGCACGCACGCACACCTCTATTTCTTCCCCGAGGCCCTCACATAGTTTCTCCCTTAATTGGAGAATATTATTTGCGCTACGCTACGCCTGATCTTTTACGCATGGCGACTTCCCGATTGCCAGACCTGCCAGACGTAACAAAAAGAAAGTTGGAATGCAAATGGAAATTCGGATCGCGTTCGTCGCTTAACATAATTCGTAGCCAACATAGCAGTGAGACCGAGAAAATAGCGGGAATTGCAGTGAAAATAATGAAACCGCAGTACGCCGTAAATTTACAACTATCGAACTAATACTTCGTCGGATTGCAATTAAATTTTTAAACGCAGTTTCCAGTAATAATGGTATATCATCCGCGCGATTACGTGCACATTACGTGACAAATCTTCGTTAAACTCATCCAAAAGCTATGTTAAATGATACAATGTATTATTCTTGTATATATTGTATAAATAATATTTTATATACAAGTAAAATCTTTTTTTTTGTAATTTAATTGTATTCGGCCAACATAAACGCACATTTAATTTTTCAAATCAAAACTTGAGACGAAAATTTATTTACAATTTTATCCATTTAATATAAAAAACATTAAAAAAGGCGCGCGCGTTCCTTTGTATATAAATCAATATAATCTGCGTATTGACATACACACGCACACACACACACACACACACACACATACACACATATACACACACACACACACACACATGTACAGTAAGTGCAAAAAATATTCGGGCAAGGAAATTTTTTGAAACTTTTACGGGTATCTTCTTTAGAGGTGCTAAAAGGTTTGCGGGTTATCGCCGTGATTCATTGCTAATGCCAACGTTTCGTGAACCTTGCCGTTCACTTCATCAGGGCGAGGAGAGTACTGATACCGAGCTACTTCTCCGAAGGCATGCGTTCCACCAAAGAACGCATCCATTTCACTAAGACACAAATAGACAGGATTTCTCAGAAATCCTTTCAACTCCATCTTCTCCTTTCATCCACATTGCGACAAGACATTTGGCAAATCCTAGATCGCATTACGTACGAACAAACCCAGAGCATCCACACGCAGTGCACAGAATGGCAGAAGTAGAAATACAGCATCATGTGTCCACACAAATGGCCTTAACGGCCATTCTACTTCACGCGGTCAATAACACGTCCGATAAGAGCTTGTTATCCAATACTATATCTGCATTAGCCAAGGGACTCAATTTTATAATGATTCCTAATAGGAATCCCAAAAGAAGAAATTATTAGTCAAATAAAGTCAATCATCTCTGTATAACAAAACAAACAATATATGGACATAGGTAGCTAATATCCTCCACAAAGCCAAGTCTCCAGCGTCATCAGAAAGAACGACTGGCACTTCAGGAAATGATTCAGACATCATCGTACTTCCAGCCGACACGTACAAAGCCAAACGATGGCAATCATGAATCACACATCAGACTACAGAATGAAAATGAAGATCCTCCTTTCAGATGAAACATCTACTAAGCTGGATAAAGACTCAACAAACAAGATTACACGAAATTAGTATCTTAATAGAAAAAAAGAGTTCTCAGCAAAAAATTAAGGCAACATTGAATTCTATAAAGTCCCTTCCACCAAGATTATATAAACTGCCAAAAATATATAAACCTGATGTCCTTCTCAAACCAATTATTAGTTCCAAACCAATTATAAAATCTTTTATATATATATATATATATATATATATATATATATATATATATATGTGCCCTTTCTTAGCTCGTAAATTATAACCTCCGATAGAAAGGACCGATAGGAAGGACGAATCGCATATCTCATAAATTCAATGAATTTTGCACAAAAAATACAAAAAATCCGTTTTCACCCTGAAGAACATATTGGTAAGCTTCAATGTAGAATCACTTCTCATGAAGGTATCAAAGAAATTCTGGTTATAATTAAGTCATATATAAAGTCCCTAATAATATCATTCTTTCAATTGAGCAACGTCTAACAATCACTTCTCCTACAACGATCAATTCTGCGAACAGACTTCTGGGGCGATTATGGATTCTCCCATACATCTCTTCTGTAATCGCAAACATCTTTATGGAGTACTTTAAGAAAGAAGTTCTTCGCAAGACACCCAGCAAATCAGAGGTTTGGTTCCATTATGTAGACAATATATTCATAATCTAGAAACACGATAGTTAGAAACTTTATAAACTCTTAAACTTCCTCAACAATCAATATCCAAGGATCCGGTTTACCATGGATATAGAAGAGAATGGATGGCATTCTCTTCTTTGAATGTTCTTATTACAAAAAAAATTAATAACATTCTGGACTATGTACAGGAAGCCAACACACACACACACACACACACCCCACCACACACACACACACACACACACACCACACACACACACACACACTGATAGATACCTGCATTAGAATGTATGATATATAAACATTAAATCAAAGTTCTATTACAAACTATAAAATGATCTACACTATAAATGGCAAAATAGTATTTACACCGTGCTCTCGGTTATTAAAAACTTATGCATCCAAGATATTCATTAGAAATTGTAAAGTACAATAAAAAGAATCTTACACTAAAAATAAGGCTTTCTCAAAGTAATCTCTATGAGAAAACTTTTAATATTTTTTCCTTGTGTTTTTATAGTATTTCAAGTCATCGAATTATGATTACAGAAAAACAAAACATTCGTTACGTATGTATAATATATATGTAATGGACACTTCAAAAAATATATTTAACAGTTTTAAGTTACATCAGAAACAGTACATTCGAAATAATTGTTGAGGATAATTGATAAAATTACTAGAATATATACTATACACAGTTTTCGCATATTAATAGAAACAATTTGAACTTTTGCAAAATTACTTTTGCAAATTACTTCAAACTCTTATAGTGATTGTACAGCTTTTCAATTACCATTCGTAGAGAAGAACAATTCCCTCTTTCAGCACGCGCCATCTCTTAATTTATAATAATCTACATAAAAATTGTATAGCTATTAATAACAACATAATTTTTCAAAATTTCATGGCCTAATATCAGATTGTAATAACTATACATTACAATCTTCAGATTATAAAATTTGAAATATGGAAAATAGTGAGTTATAACTTACTCGGTCTGTATGCAATTGTAACATACTTCTTTGTGTCGTTCTTTTTAACTGCCACCATTCGGTATTTCGTGCAACGATTGTAACATAACATATAACAGACGCTTTGGAACGTGCGATCTTTAAACTCGCGATTCCTGGCGCAAATTGTTCGATTACCATCATTATCACGGTCCTCTTGGTACATAGCCTGAGTAGTAGTCGTCTTCACTCCCAAACCGATCACTCCTTCCTCATCACAGTGCTCGCAATTGCACGCGGCTGCACTCTCGAAATTCATCGCGAAAATAGCCACTGCGAACATGCAATAATTATTACAACATAAGAAATTTCTTCTTGTTGTAAGACTTCTTACTACAAGATTTTTTATTATTATAATTATTGTTATTCAATTATTCTTACGTATATACAATATTTATATCCGAGAGTTCTTTATGTTTACGTGTGTTTATATGTATGAAAAATTAATAAAATATATTTAGAATAAAATATATTTTATTCTAAAGTAATTTTATTCTAAAGTCTTCTGCCTATATGTATACGTACGTAATGCAATTATAATATACAACGATTGCATGTCCAATATTTAAGAAATATTTGAGAAATGAGATATATAAAATGTCTGATTTGTCGAGTTGCAAAGTGTAATCGAAACTGAAACTTGTTAACACTACACGATAATATTTGTGTCATTACAGTGCCGTAGTAGAAATGTTTCTTCTATGCAAAATCATAGAATATTATTATCAAGATGTATGTAAATATGTTCTATACAGCACACTTTATTCCAGAGATCTTTCTGGGAACGTTCTTAAAACATCCTTCAGAATCTCTTGGAGATTCTGTGTATATGAGATAATTACGTTATATATTTTAACGAAATTCAAGATGTAATATGCAAAAGATTATGTTGTTGTAAAATTAATAGCGTATTAAGAGTTTTAAACACGGAAGCTTTTCTTGATAAACAAGAATGCTTATATCTTTAGCAATTAACTCGGGAACTATAAGTGATAAGTACATAACTGTTGATATATCAGAAATATCGACATATTAACCTTTAATCTCTTCAGAAAATATGTATGTATATATAGATATCAGCATCACTAGATATCAACGTGAAGGCGATAATTATAATTTTATATACATTGCTACATCACATCTCAATTTGAGAAAAATGTGCAAAGTCACAATAAAGAGTTTTAGTGTAGTTTGACATTTTATAACTATAATGTGTGTGTGTGTGTGTGTGTGTGTATGCTGTAATATGTGTATATGATATGTGATGTGTTGCAGACGTTTTATTGCAATAAAAGTAAATTGTTATTAGGATTTTCAATTCTTAAAAGAAATTTGTTTCATCGATTATAGTTAAAAATATATTTATGATTAATACATAATTCACAAAGTTAAAATATGTCATTAAAAATCTATCAAACATATCTTTTATATTATTTATTTGTTTTATTTTATTTGTTTAAAGTTATATAGATATTTCAAGTCACTAAACATTAATCTAATGTCAAATCTGATATAAAAAGAATGGCGAAATCAATATAGCAAATATCGAAAGCAAAAATATAGCAAAAAATAAAATTTGAATTGTTGGGATAGTTTACATATAGAAAAGTTTTTCATACAAATTAAATTGAATTTATCAACTTTTACATCAGATAAGTATTCAGCAATATAGAAAACGTTTAAATAATATGAATGACATAAAAAAAATTTAATATTAAAATATATATATATATATTTGTAGATTCTTAATGACTTATATATAATTCATATCTTTGATACAATAAATCTTATATATATAAGTTTAAATATCTTTTTAATTATAAATTATAATCACAACAAATTTTAAGGATTGAAAAAGTCCTAACAATAACATACTTAATATTGATTACAATCAAATCTTCTTTAACACATTACATATCTTATTTTACATTACATTTTATCATAATATGTCGACATGCCAAATAGCTCTTTCTTGCAATTTTAATCGCAAATTTCTCAAAATTGTGATACCATAATTTGGTAACCGAGATTGCGACCAAAAATTTACAAAAAACGATTATCCTCATTCTTATATTTAAGAAAGTCATTTTTATTTTTTTGTAGCGTATCATCAATGAACGTATTTGATTATGTAATTTATTGAAGAATTATGTAATACTACTTTAATTGTGTGCACATTTTTTTACTGTTCCGTAATATCGTATAACTTTATTGCGATAAAAGCTTCTGCGTAATTAAAAAAGTTACATTAATATATTAAAGAATTCATATATATTATCTTCGATATCGGGAAATATATTTGAATTAGACTTGCATAAAAAATGAATTGACTAACGAGAATTTTTTTAAAAATTCTTTCAAAATTCCTTTTGCGTTTGTTTGTTATTTTTTAATATAAATTATTTCTTTTACAAAAACCCGATTATTGTCGTGATTTATGTCTACAGCGCTCTCAAATTAACCCTTTTATGTTAATTACTCACGGGTAGTAATACGCACGATAAATGGACCCGCACGAGTCGAATGAGACAGGTGGCCCTAAGCTTTTTCCTCTTTCGAAAGAAAAAAGAATAATGAATGTTAAAGCTTCCGTATTTCCGTGAGATAACGTTTAAATTGCCTGCGCAGTATTAATTGTAAATATTCGCTCTGTAGAATTAATCAAGACCTAAATAAACTAGGACATTTTTATCTCAAAACAAAAATCAGCATAAAAATAACATATATAGATAAATATCTAGCGTAATATTTATCTTAAAACTTTTGCAGTTGGATAACGATATATTTTCAATTGATTGAAACTCTTTTTGCGAATTGAAATAGATATAATTCAACAGATTGAGAGCGATCGCGAAAGAGGCGACGTTTACAATTCGAGGGATCTGTATGCAGGTATGTAAGTAATCTTTTAAGTACAAGCATATACCATACCGCTTGGATACCGCTCTCTGACATCTAAATCTTGAAAGTTTATTGCCATGACAATAACCGTCAGTTGGCATAACTAACAATTATATAATGTCCTGACTTATGGACTAATTTGCATTTTAATCTGACCACCCATTGTTGCTCGCCATTGTTGGCGAAATGCGCAGTTGTCTGCTTAAGATAGTAAAGTTCGAGAGGTTGAAACGGGGTCGTCGTCAATTTGTAAAACAATGAAGAGAGAGCAAGAAAATAATATATAGATGTTACAGGCATGCGATATATAACTGTCCATTCAAAAATTAATCGTAAATGGTATCAATATCAATTAATTAAAGAACGCATCACCTTTTTCCTTTTGCTACATATATCAAAAGAGCAATCGATGACATATTCATTCCGATCACACTTGAAACTCTCTAGAATAAAGATCCAAACAAATAGAAAGCGAAGTCGTGATGAACACTGGAAAATATTCCAATTTATGAATGGCATAGCTCATATATTTCCTTTTTTTTCTCTCTCTTTCCCTTTCTTTCTCGCAATTGATTCTTGATTCTATTAAAGACGCGTCCAGACCAGATCCATTTGCCAATTCGCCTGTCGGTGCAAACGACCTATCCGATTGTTAATTGGTAATCATTTACACCGATACCTCAACTTTTTAATCCAGCATACATATGCGACAACCAATATCTCCTAAATCTCACAAAACCAACTCTTCAATTAACAGCCATAATCCATCTTTTTGGGAAAGGAAAGACTTATTTGTACAATAATTTAATCTACAATGATATAGTTTAATTCAAGAAAAGTTAATATTTTCTCTCCTAAATACGTGCGTTTACGAATTGTAGGAAATGTATAAAGTAATAGTGCTAAATACGAATTAGGCATTAGTTCCGGATCATATATTTAAATAATTACAGTATTTTCCATCAAATGATGCATATCACAAGATTTTTTAGCATTTATTTTATCTTTTTTAAGTGTCAGTTGTTTTTTACTTATTAGCAATAGCGCTGTACATTTTATTGATGTTATTAATTAATAAAACGTAAAAGATAAACTAAAGTATGTATCTTTAAAAATTTATTCAAAGTATAAGAATTGTCTTGTGGTTTTTATAGGAGATAGTAAGTAGTATTAGATTTCCTGATTCATAAAAATCAATATCATGCTCAGTTGAAATTAAATCCAAAACGTATAAGCATTTGATGAATTGATCCGTAATTAGTAAATTGTGTCTAATTGTGCCTAATTGTCATTATTTTATTTAATTAAAATTAAAACAGTACGAAACATATAAAATGATATCAAAATAAAATAAAATTATCCATAATATAATCTTTTTTATGATCAATTATAATTATTAAATATTTTATTAATTGTTCGATATTGTTCTGGATAAAAATATAAATGCTTTTAAGAATGATCCATAATTAATGGCCTTACCCTAAATTATCGTGATCATCAATTTGACTGATTTAGAAACGATATTCGTAGTACACGTGGCGGGCAATACAGAAGATTGATCAAGAGTAGGGGGCGAAAAATTGTCAATCAATGCATCCCATCCGGACTTGATTACAGCTCCGCAATTGCACTTATAGTCGATTCTGAATCTCAAAATCGCTCGGCCAATTTTTTTATGTCGTAGTCACGAGTATTCGACGAGTATCGGTTGTAAAATATTGTCCACCGTTTCATCTCTTCGTGTGCGGAAGTCTTTTATTATTTTATTCGCGTGCGTTGTTCTTTTAATTGCGTTATCGTGTACCATTTCCTACCACGAAAAAAATATGGAACGCAAAGTAAATTTAGACATTCAGGATATTTCAAATTCGATCTACATAACATTCCATAACTGACAGGAGGAACGATGATTCCAAATAAAAAAATATGTCAAAATTGTCGAATGAAATTCTTCCCTACGATACTTCCTGTATGTTTGAGAATATCGATTTTGTAAATTCTAAAATTAATAATAGTTTTTTTTCTCTCTGTCCAGATTATTATCGTTTTTCAATCAATGACTTTTTTAATCGACTTATTAAATTGAGAGTTAAATGAAATTGCATTCCCATTGTGAGATGATATCGCGCGCAAGTTGATTTATGCGTATATGCGTTTACAATAGGCGTGTTCACCACTACACATGTCAAAAGTGAAAGCCCTGTCTGTTATTTTTGTCATCCAATCCGCACTGCTAGCTAGAATCTCTCTTCATTTTGTTGTATTCACGTTTTCATCTGCCTCGTGCTTGTCCAGCACGGCGCAAAGCAGTTGAACCGAGTCGTGGTTCAATCAGAACCAATATGTTGTACTCTCATGCGAGTACATACTGCGATTTCTGCGAAAAGCGTGTTTGTACGCATTAAAATGTGCATAAAGTGTCTGAAATTTCCCTGCGCAAATGTGTCATTTCGAAAGTCGACATGTATGAGGACGTTTCTCGCACTAGATTTTATGTATTTCCTAACGGAAGAGAAGAAAATCCTTACATACGATGAAGATCAGCAAATTTCTGTAACTTAAAACTCAAATCCTCTGTCACTACAATATATGTATAAACGGT
>Ga0157364_1007767_pt1 | contig 11113 bp, 6 predicted proteins | sample AttsexASBM2_FD_111476 | JGI IMG/M metagenome (GOLD analysis project Ga0157364, IMG submission 111476) | Fungus gardens microbial communities from leaf cutter ant in Ribeirão Preto, State of São Paulo, Brazil - Atta sexdens ASBM2 | ecosystem: Host-associated > Fungi > Mycelium > Unclassified ... | reverse complement strand
GCATTGTATTTGCATACTTATATATAACTCGATGCATGAAAGAAGGTTAGTATGTATTTTATGACTGTTGAAACGAAACCAGACAGTGATATTTTATTATACACACACACACACACACACACACACACACACACACACATATATATATATATATACATGTGTTCATGTGCGTACGGACATATATAAGATTGTGATTTCGATTATGGTTGAATATTATCACTTTAATTTGACTATCAAGAATGTTATTTTAGGATAATGATTATATAGTAAAGAACAACGGATTTTCTGTATAAAACATTTAAATTGCATTTTATTATTAATAATAATATTAATTTTTATAAATAAAGCCTTTTATAAATAAAGACTGATTTCTATTTCGTCAAGCGCATAAAGGTATTGACATATATTTTATAAAATATACTAAAAAAAATTAATTAAAACAAAAATTATTATTAAAGAAGTTTTTGCTTTACAGATATTCAATTAATGCTAATTGATATTAATACTGAAAGTTATAAAAAAAAATAATAATATATTACTATGCTTTTCTATACTTTCTTTTTTAATTCTTAATTGGAAAAACAGTAGCTATTGTTACCTGTATACTCTGATTATTAACCAATGTAATCGAATACGTATTAAGGTGTAATAATGATGATGCCTCAATTATGTCAATCATTGTGCTTTATGTATCTGTAAATGTACGACATGTTAATTGATGATAATCAACTCACAATATATTCATTATTATTAATTTATGTAATAAGAACATTTAAAACAAGAAATGTATGAAGTATAAAAAAAATTACGAAATGCTTTGAATCATTAAAGATAAATAGTAAATAAATTTATACGACAGAATTAAATAATACTAACCATGACTTTAAAAATATTATTTCGCGTTAGTTGATAAATTAATTCAAAAATTGATTTATAATTTACACGAATTTTTCTAGTGTAGATTAACGTGCGAGCTTGTAATAAATTTTAAATTCTAAAAATTTTTGCATATTGATTTTTTAATCAAATTATTTAGCTTGATAGAATTTTTTGTTATTGATTTTACTTCTCTTCTCTTAATTTGTAGTTGGCAATTGTAAATGTACATATATATATAAGAAAAGAGAGCAAAAGAAAAATACGCGCAAAGAATGAATGGATGATTCAAACGTTCAATGCGCTCAGGCTTTCAAAACAATCGCATTTCCGCCGACAATTCAACCGTTTATGAGTTTTCTGTGTCGCAGCTAACGTTTGTCTACGAGACATATTTTCTGGTTTGCGAGGATGTGATACCTCCCATGAGAGAAAAGCTGGAACACCTGCTTGCTCCCAAGTTGGTCCTAACGCAATACTATGCGCATTGTACTAGAAACTAGCCATTCGAAAACTATAGCATATATTCCGTATATATGTATACAATTTCTCGCGATAAGCGTTATCTTGTTGAATTTCAATGCATCATTAATTCCTAAAATGCTTACCAAATCTCATTACTCATCGATCACTGATTTACTGATTAAAAATAAAAGAATAATTTATTAAAAGAATATAATTTTAAATAAATTCTTTTTTGTATATAATAAAGATATTGTTATTTGTTTTACATAATATTATCATTAACATTATCATTAATTTTGTTTTTTATTAAAATTATTTTTGCAGTATACAAAAGAAGGTCAATAGCAAATTTATAAGTTTCCGTAATTTTTATTTCCTAAATATTAATGAGATATTTAAAATTATTTTAATTATTTCAAAAGATAGAGGAATTTAATATTACATAATCAATAATGAGCAGTAAAATTTATATGAATAATTCGAAATTATAGTTTTTCGACTATATTAAATCATTGAAGCTCTCCAATAATCAGATAATCGTCAGACAGTCGACTCCAAATTTATTTCATCAATATACAGTTGGCTTTCAGTGTTCGATGATAATAGGATAATCGATGAAACTGTCACCTCGTACAAGAGGCGTTTCGATAGGCGGGATTCTGTCGTATTTCAACGAGACAAACCAAAGCCACAGTACGCAGCGTTAAATAATTGCTTGGTATCCGTTCGATTCTCGAGGGTGATTCGGATGGTAGGGTTGTCGATGGAACGGGGATGAAGGGAGGTTGCACGAAATGGAAAACCACGAAAAAAATTGAAGCAACAAAGAGGTAGGAAAGAGGAGAGAGCGAGAGAAAGAGAGATAAGCGATAAACGAATCAACGATCGTCAGCCACAGGCTAACCACCGGCCGAACCCGGGCACTCGGCGCCAACGAGAAATTGAAAATAGAAATGTTTAATTGCCCGAAAACACACAAAGCATGCTTTGATGTAACGTTTTAAATTTTTCAGTTTATCCCTAGTAATCGTTTTGGTTAACACGTTTTAACAAAAGAAGCAATTATGAAAGCATAGCTAAAACATTTAATTGAAATAGAAAATCTTGCAGTTGTACTTTAGAAAAAAATTTATAAAAAAGAGTAGGAATTTTTTGATTCTGTTATTAATTAAATGAAACTGTTTATTTATATTTATTAATTAATATTATTTCAAAATCTTAAAAGAAGTAAATCTTATGCGTACATCTTGTACAAATACATTTAGAAAGTTATAATAACTTTATAACGGATAGGAAACACCTGACTGTTTCACTGTGACAAATAGATCACACAGATAGAGGATGTCAGGTAAGATAGGAAAGTCTCTTGAGAAATTGCCATAGACACGGGAATGTGACGAAGGCTCGAGTCCTCTTAAGCCGAGGATAAATACAGGAATCTTGTTATTTCGCTCAGCAACCGAGAGACGATCTTCCTTACGGAAGGAAGCCGAGGACATACATTAACCCTATACGTATTTATCTTCCGGCACTAAAGCGTGTTACGAGTATTTCCTTCCGTGGAATATCAGCCAAGTTAATTAACCACGCCAAGAATCGAGTAATGGCATACATCGGCATGCATAATAAAATTATGTTTAACTGCGTGCACTTTACTCTCAAATTGAAGTTAATAATTTGCATATACTTTACTCTAACTCTAAATTTTTATAATTATGTTTGTTTAAGAATTTTTATTCATAAGATTAAAAATATCTTTAGAATTTTTTTCAAAAGAATCATTATTTTTAAAAATGCTTATATAAATTGATCTAGACTTTTACTTTATTCTTTAAAAAATATCATTTTACAATGTGAATTGTGTCAAAGAATTTAAAAAGATTTAATCGTCATGATTTAATCGTCATGATTTACGAAAATTTTTGATTTACGAAAATATGCTCGCACTCTTCTCTCCTACTGCGTAAGAGAAAGGTCTCCTGAAGCGTGTCTTCAATTTTGCCTAATAAAATAGGACGTAGCGCCTTGTTAAGCCACCCTTTGGCGCTTGCTAGTAAATTAATGAGCTCACTGCAACACTACACCGTACAAACCCTTATACCATCTCCTAGCCACCCTAAGGCCCACCATCTCTCTACACTACTGCCAGTCTACCCGCTTTGCGCTGTGCTCGGTCTCGAAACCAGCATTAAATCATACATCAACGAACGATGTGGCCAGAGGTAACGGCAAGGAGTTGAGCTAAAGTAAAACCGGGAAATCCAGGACGAATGAAGAGGTGTCGCGTCTACTAATAATCAACTAGAATTTGAAATTCTGGTGGTTTATAGTTATGGCAGAAGGTATGTTGCAAGAATTACTGCAAAATTTAATCGCTTCTGAGAGATGATAATATTCGATATAACTGATTTATAAAGCAAGCAAAAAGTGTCCACGAGTTTGTGTAACGTGTAGAGACGTATTTAAAGTTAAAGATAAAATTGCAGGAGAATTGATTTCTCTTTTTAATTTCTTTATTAAATTAAATTTATTATTATTTTTTCAAAACTATGACACACATTCGTATATATAACATTTTAATTAAATTTGTAATAAATAAATTATTTTTAAATAACAGAATGTTATCATAAAATTTAATCAATTATAAATTGTAATATAATTATATACTGAGAAAATTTAATTACGGAGAAATAAACTTATATATTTTTTTTAATATTCTCATATTATTTTTGTAAATCATTCATTTAATGTGTGTTGCTAATATATATTATACTTTATTGTGCATATATTTTGATGATATGAATTCAAATACAAAATTTTTTTTACGCATAATATACTATACAGAGAGGAAGGAGTTATCCCCAAGATGGCCCAAGTGCGGTCAACTCGTGTAATCCTCTTTAAAACCGACAAGAATTAACTTTAGCACATCGCAAATTCGCACCGCATTTCACGGCTCTTATGAATTTAAGCGCCCGCCGTACTCCCGGGAGGTGCAAAGGACGCCGGGAAAGGGTTCATGTGTGGTTACGGAAGAGAAATCCGTAGAAGAGAAAGGCGGAAGTAATGAAAATGCTGGAGAACCTGTGAAGTAGACAGAAAGTAAAGAGAGAAAGTAAAGAGAAATGACATCAAATTAGAAATGAAAGTAAAACAAAAGTAAGATGAGATAACAAATAAAATATAGTGATAGATGAAAAATAAATGTATTACCAACTAACTTAGTTTATGAAAAAAAATGTATGCAAACATATAAAAAATAATACATCTTCCTCTCTCTCTCTCTCTCTCTCTCTCTCTCTCTCTCTCTCTCGTAGATATAAATAGAACAGATTCAGTTTCCGAGCAGTTATAATACAATATGGCACACAAAGCTAAAAAATTTTAAAGAAAGTGTATCTAAATGTTTTATTAAGGCTAATTAATTAAATGAGTCACGCGTTGAGAGAAAAAAGTAAATATTTATAGCGTGGCAAATACACGAGAAGAATGCACAAAGATCTCTAGATGAGCGGACAAAAGGAGATACTGATGGTATAATATGGTGTCGTGGTTCTTAGTTTATACGAGAATACCGCAAAGCCAGTTTGTCTTCTCTTTCAACGTCACGAGCCAGTCGTCCAACTTTGTTAACTCAGTCATTTTTCATATCGCGAATGAGAGAGCCGATTTTGTTACCAAAATGCACCGGACAAAGTAATCAATTATTTTCAGCTAACGATCAAAACGTGTTTGTGATTTGTGTGCTCATACAGTCGTCATCGTGAAAACCATACATGTGTGCACGTATACCCACCAAATACATGGATGCACACGTGTATATAAATGATTTCACATGATTAAATTCCAACCACGAATCTTGCGGTTTTGATACAGATGCAAATAACTTAATGTATAATCGAAATCAGTTAATGCATTGTAAGGCTTTGGTCTACCGACAATTTAGCCTCGTAAAATTCGCAACATGTCATCACATACTAAATTTAGGCCGCTTTTGTGACTCGCATGTGACCCGACAGTATTCATCGAGATTATTATACGTCATATACACAGTATACCATGGGTGCTTATTAATGTCGTTCCTGCGTCATCGATCAGACATACTAGCAGCGAGGAAGAAAATTGGCGCGCAGCATGATTACGAAACTTTAAATAAAACGCCAAGCAAATTCACGTTATTTTTAAGATTTCAAATTATTCTACGAGAGATTAATTTCATCTTAAGCTTATAATAGTATAAATAATAAAGAATATTGCTAGTGTTTTTTAGTTAGAATACTTATCTTGATTTGTATGCATTATAGTCAAACATTATACGAATTAACAGTCATATATTTACATAATTCTATAATAATTATTTTAATAAATAATATTTGATTTGAATTTACGTTTGTGTATTTAGAATAATCGTATACCTAATAATATTAATCAACAAATAAATTGATAAGCCATAGCTGTTGATCATGTCACAGTAAACAGGTAAAAAATTATTAAATTGTTTTTGCTCAGAATTCAGAACAATGCTGCGTTCGAATATAGCTAATAAAATTTTCAGCTGACACAGGATAAAATTCTTTAATAAAATTCTTGGAATATCTTTTCTGCATTTTTTGAATTTAAAAAAAATTTAGATTTTATATCACACACACATTGAAGTTTAAAGAATAACAAAAATAATAAGAATAATTAATGCTGACTCTTTACTATATTTTCTTCCTTACAATTTATCTACAAATTTTCCTTGTTATCTCATGGTCATGAATATATTAACATTTTACCTACGTAATCATGATAAACATTGGTAATCACAGGAAGTTCCTCACGATTGATTTCCGCGTACGAATCACCGTTTACTGCAATTTTCCTGCTACGCCAGACCAACGTGACACGGCGCCGGGCGCGCGTTTACATCGAATTTAATTAATCCGTAGATGATCGCACACAGTAATTCGCCACGTACACCGAACCAACCCCATTCTCCATCAGCTTTTCCATTCCATTCTCCGCTAGACCCAACCGTAGTCGCTTCGCGGGCTTGCACACCGAATGCGGTTGTGCCTGCCTATCTCGGTTGACAATCTATCAATTAATTAACGAAAATTACGCTCTTGCTAAATTAATATCGGGACCATTTCTACGTGTGCTGGCACGGCAATACGCCGTACCGGCGCCGCGACGCGCCGATTGCTCGTGCGCTGCTGCGGCCGCAACGGGCGACAAGCGTCGGTGGTACAGCCTCGCCGCGAATTACCGGATATCTTAATGAGTACCGTAATTAATACGGACACAGATTGGGGGAACGTTCGAGGGTGCGGGGTTAGATAGCGCTTAACCAGAACGTACAGGCTTTGTCACGGACGTGTACAAGATAACCGTATATCTGCTGTGAAATGCAAACCAACCCGCCGACCATCGTAGACTCCCCTGCTGCGCTATCTGAGAATGGTATTGCGGTACATCGCCACGGTGAAGTATACGAACGAGCGCACAACGGATACATTTCACGACGTTATTTGCATTAATGATGGGAACGCGAGCTATGACTGCAACTTCTAACATTTCGATCCTGTTCTCGGAGAAAAATAAATTAAATTAAGGTTGAAGTTAATTAGTGTCAGAATTAATTAGATTATGAGATACTCGCTTGACATAAAATATGTGGTCTGCTGCGGACGTACCATTATGCCCTACACCTCCTAAATCATATTTAAATAGCTACGAGTAATTTGTAGAACGTTCGATAAAATGTAATATTTATCGCGTTGAAGTAGTTTTATCATATAAATTAAGAATGAAAAGATGGTTGGTGTTTGATGACTAATCGTAATTCTGTAGAAAAAAAAGTCATTAAACATTCCAATAGCTCTGTGTTCTTCTCGAATCAAAATCCAAGACATTCTGTTCCTTCTTCAGTGCCTTTTATTTTTGTTCGTAATCACTTTCATTGAAAAGATGCAGAATTGAAGCACGGAAGTTTCACGTAGCCCCTTACACGATGCAATCCTCTCGATCCGCACCGTCTTCCAACGCTAGGTATCTAATAAATATTAACAAGAACCGCGACGAGATGGTAATCCACGGAAGTTCTTCTTTGTGGATGGACTGCGAAGAAGATGTAAAACGGGGAAAGAGAACGATGGTGTGAGGCAATGAGTAGTAAGGCAGCAACGGGGACTGAAGCTAAGTAACACGATAACGCGGCACAGCGAAAGTTTGACAATATTCTTCTTCTTTGATTACCGTTTCTGTAGCTGTTGAACTCGTCTCGTTACATTTCATTAATAAATAATATTTCATAAATTTATTAACATTTTTCCAAATTAAATTTACATATTTCAACAATAATTCTAAATCGTAACTATTACAATTATCAATTTTAAATATCGCAAGTACTGACATTTATATTTTTTCAACATTATATATAGATATATACTATAACATAAAATAATTTTTTACTTTGTATTTAATAAACTTTAGATGTTATAAAATAAATTGACACATACAAAAATTTTCTATATTGATCGTTAGTAGGTTATTTTATAGTTTACCTTTGGTTGACGAATTACTATTACAAATAAAATATACCAATAAAAGTTGTTATCGCGTTAATGCGACGGTTTCCGAACTCAATCTCTCGAGACGCTCTTTTTCTCGCTGGCAGGTAGAAAGCGTGGTGCTAATACCGTGTAAGCTTCTTATTTTCCTGCCACCTTTCGAAATACTTCTTCACAACGTCCCTGCTGGAAATACGATCGTGGCCACGAAATCTCTTTACCTTTTTACGACTCCAGTCGCCCATCGCTACCTCATCGCCGAAACGTTCCACGTCCTTTATCTTCCTGCACCTTCTGAGTCGGATGTCGCTCACGGAAATGGAATTTCCGAGTAGAGTCGCGCAAAAATTGATTCGTTTAACCCGCTCATTGTGCCCAGCCAGATCTGACAAGCTGCTCGTTGGACGAACGTAGGGCAGAGAGTCGAAAATCGTGGACCGTGGTTTTGATTCGGGGGAGGGGGGGGGGTTGGAGGACGAAAGGCATGCCCGTGGTGAACAGAGCAGCATAGGACAGGGCTATTCTAAGGGTTCGAGATTACAAGCCATTGTTTCCGCGGCGCCCTTTGTCTCAAATCTACCCTTCCTCGACCGACACCCACCCGCCTTCCCGTCCGACTCGTCCTTCTTTGTGTTTTTAATTCGCAACTTTGTAACCAGTTCACCGCTCTCTTCCTCGCCCTCTCATTCCTCCTTCTCTCTCTTTATCTTTCTCACCCTCTCAACCGAAAATTTCATCCCCTTGTCGCCTCTTCCTACTAGTTTTATTCTGATAACCCTCGATCCAGCTGCAATATCCTCTTGGCTTTTATCGATGCTTATTTTTCCATCATGATTTAGTCCTTCAATTTTAACATGCAGTTTTCTTTTCATTTTCGACTTTGATACGTTTCTCTTCGTCATTAAATATATATGTATATTACATATCAATTTGCGTTTCGCATATATATAAGGTACAATAATTATATTTATTAATTGCCTTCGTGAGAAAGCATACCTTATTATTCTGCGTGTATCTGGAACTGGTAATTATCATGTTTATGGGTGTTGGTGATGCTATCATACCGAGCAAAGCGATTCACAGAGCGCTTTGAATGTATGCAATTATACAACAACGTGGCTGCGAGTTTAGGTAGCCAACAAAATTTTCATACTTTGCTAAAGAACAACGAAAACCCATTATAGATAATGAGAGATAGAAAGAGACAAAGTCGAGCAGGAGCAATACAAAGTGAGATCGAAGTACTGCTGTACGAAAGCGGCTCAATACGCCTCCTCCAAGGATTTGCGAAACGATTCTCCTCTACGACTTTGAAATCGTTGCAAGGTACTGAGTGCGGAAGAGATAGAAGTCGCCATCCCCGCTTGCTCTTCTATCGTCAGCAGTAAAATGACATCTCTGAAGGAGGAAAGTAGAGTGGATATCCGGCATGCAATTGGAAACTTTTAGTAAATGTAAACCGTTTCGAGCTCGAGTAGATACAATCCGGCGCTAACCCTGCATCCGCTTGGCTCTCTTTAACTTCACTTCTGCGTCTCTTTAGCTCTCTACTGCTTCACCTTAACCTTCTGCATTGGTAATGACACGCAAGTAGAATGAATGCAACACCGTCAAGTACACGAATGTACACATTGTGGACGCGTGTGCGTTCGCCTATCATCGCATCAACGTGTAAAGGAGTAGCGAATATGGGATCGAACTGTGAAGAGTGGGGCTGAGAAATTCGAGGAGATAGAAAGGGGGCGAAAACGGGAAGCTGCAAAGGAATCGGAGGTAGAGCGTGAGAAGGGATACGAGAGAGTTGCTTTCACAGTACGATTCGCCCCAGCCACGTTCGTTCGTAGCCCGATTAAAACGGACTCTAAAACCCCATTCCCCCCTTTTATCCTACTATAGTGTACCGTGGCTATTCCGTTTTATTGTTCAGGATACCATATGCATAGCAATAACTATTCCCACCCCTGTCAGTACTAGCCTGCTTCTGCCACCTTTCGAACCGTTTCCCTCTCGACCACTGAAGTGGGTGGTCGAATGCTCGACCGTTGCTGACTCTATCAAAGCATCCGATCCCTCCATGTTTCTCCGTGGTTTCAGCTGATTTCTTGGGTATCTGTTGAAGCAATTTACAACAGCGATCTTTCTGGGAAAAGAAAAAAACAAAGTTAACAGACGTTCAAAATAATATTGTAAATTCCATTTACAATATTATTTTGAATTTCTAATCGATAACAAAAATTATTAATGTAAAAATGCATATAAAGGAAATACAAACTATAGAAAAATAGATTTTTGACTAAATTAAAAATGTCACGTTAAAAAATGTATGATGCAAATTATGTCATGTTATTAAAAGAAATAAATATATATATATATATATATATATATATATATATATATATGAGAATAAAATTTTATAAGCTTTTAAACAAAATGAAATAATATACATTAAATTTTATTTTTATAGATTGTATTTTTCTTTAATAATATTTTTTTTTATTTCAAAGTATGTTTTTTAGATTTTTTCTTTCTTGCAACATCTCTCAAAGTTGTGCTATTTATCTTTAGTAGTAGATACGGAGATGTTTCTTCTTTACAACTATTTACTTTCAGTATATCTTCAACTTGAGATATCTTTTTTGCTAATAAACTTTACGCTTTGACGTAAAATCTGGGAATCTCTTTTTAGTCGCATGGTTAGTGGGTTGTGGAAAGTTTTAAAGGAATGTGCTTTTCAAATTTTCTTTTAAATCTTTACGCAGTGGACTATTTGACCATTGCTGATTCTATCAAAGTCAGCTTCCTGCTGACTTTATCAGAGCTTCCTCAATTTTGCACAGTTTCAACCAATTCCTCTGAAACTTCTTGTAAAACCAAGCAATCATTCACCAACTTACTCGTAGTTCTTTGCTTTAGATATTTATGTTCAAAATATATAACACTAATACACATTTTAAACAAATATATTTTTTTCAATTAGTTTTCTAGATTATTTACAAAAATTAAAATAAAAATTTTTAAATAAATCATATTTTAATAAGTAAAAAGTTCAAAATTGTAAAATATACAGGATGCGTCAACAAAATCCAGACAAATCGAACAACTTCTTTAAACAAAATATTTTTAATGAAAAATTAAATATTACAAAAAATCCTTTTACATGGTTCTTAGGAGATCCCTGTAAAGTACAATTATTCGATATATCTCCCATTAGTTTGAAT
>Ga0157364_1007766_pt1 | contig 11113 bp, 14 predicted proteins | sample AttsexASBM2_FD_111476 | JGI IMG/M metagenome (GOLD analysis project Ga0157364, IMG submission 111476) | Fungus gardens microbial communities from leaf cutter ant in Ribeirão Preto, State of São Paulo, Brazil - Atta sexdens ASBM2 | ecosystem: Host-associated > Fungi > Mycelium > Unclassified ... | reverse complement strand
TCTAAAATTAGCCTGACAGCTTCTATGACAGATGATAGCTCCCATCAGATATGAGTTTTGATCATGTGATGGCAACAGCTTACACATGGACCATTACTCTTTTGTATATATACTTCTATTCTGAGGATTAGATCTTAGACTTAACAACATCAATTATTTCTATTGATACTACTCATTATTGTCATCATTATTAAACTTCTGAATTACTCCTAAACCTCTGAGAGTGTATTCAAGGTTCAGATATTACAAATAAGTGAGTAGTTAATTTTGTGATAGTTACATGTTACAAGGTATGACTAAGGTGTGACACCTGTCATAGGATTATATAATTATGTGACATAGAAAAGGTTATAGAATATTTTGGAACAGATAATATCATATAATATAGTATTAATATGTTAGTCTTATGGAAAGTATATGGACTTTAGGATAAGTTAGTTGTAGTATGTGTACAGACCACAGTCTGCAGTATATAAGGTAGATTAGTTTGTAATGGAAACTTCATTGAGTTCTCTTATGTTACTCAATACAAGAGAGTGTTTTTTGTCTATTATTGAGATCTAAGTTATAATAATATCCAGCTAAGTAAGTTTTCTCAACTATAAGCCCTGTAGTATTTTCTGCAGCCATGACTACTTTTTTAGGTTTCTCTGAAGATGGATAGTACTTAGTCACTGGTTATTCTAATATAACTTAGATTTTCCTAAAGATCATAAACTCTACAAAATGACTTCACTCAACTACTAACAACATATGTATAGTATTAATATAGGCTTTTATGTGGAACACAGATTTTGAATGATCTTTGGCTTTAGCTTATCTGCTATACCTCTACTTATCATACTGGTTGCATATTTCAGAGATCACACTTAGAAAGTTGAGAGAATGATTTAATCTATCAAAAGATGAAGAAGTATGTAATTACCAACACTGGAAGAGGGTGTTTGTTTTAGTTAATTTTCAGAATAAGAGTATACATTATAGGTCTAGATGGTTCTTAGATAAAGGAATGGAGATTCATGGAGTTGTTAGAGATTTAGCAAGGATGTCTGAAAAGTAATAGATAAGAAATGGACAGTATTAATCTATACTGGAAAATGTTTGTAAGTGCAGATAAGAAGGTAGATGTTATAACTTAAGCTTAAGTACTAGAGTAAAAGATATACTTATATATTGAGTAATACAAAAGAATTTAATAGAGCTCTTACTATAGAGTTGTCTACTTTATATATATCTCTAAAAGCTAGTCTGTATATATCTAATCTATTCTAAAGCTATATAATAGACTGACTTCTAAGATATCTGAAACATTCACTTCCTGATTCTAGATAGAACTCTAATCATTTCTAGTATACTCTACATCCATACTTGTTTGTACACAGATTAACCTCTTATATTTCATTTTCTAGTAACTCATTATCTAGAATTCTGGTTATTCTGTATCCAAAAAACTATCTCTATAATATCTCTCTAGTTATTTCCTATACTATCATTATTTTAGCTACAGTTCTAACTACAGACTTAGTACTTAAGACCAAGTAGATACTCTGTAATTTCCAGTTTAAAAATCAACTAAGAATTGCCTAAAGCCCCTTATCTTGCTTTTCTGACTAAGCTTTTGAGATAATTCTATCTGATACTTCTTTCTCTCTAAAATTATAACAATGTGACAGACAGTAGCACAATATATAAGTTGAGGCCAAGGTCATTATCTAAGGTTATACCTACAAATCTATAGATAAGATTCCCAGTTTAATCTGCAACCTAGATACTTTATATAATATTATAGATACCCATATCTATTTCTAGATAAGTTCCTATACTTGATCTTACTCTTTCTGTATAACTAATTGCAGATATCTGCTTGAAATGAGATCTATCTTATTGCCAAGTTATAACTAAGTACTTCTAGTAGTTTCTGAAATTATAATATTTTACCAAGTTATATAACTGTGACATATATATGATGCTTTCATCATGCTTTGTGACATTTATAACAGTCACATGTAATGTCATGTTATATTTCTTAGCTAAGTTTAAAGGAAGAAATAAGAAAACTATAAGGAAATTAATTTTATATTAAGGAGTTATAAATGCTCAGAAACTTTAAATAATATTTGGATCAAGTATTCTATTGTTATACTACTATTATTATTATATATACTATAGTAAAATGGTCTAAGCACATGGTCCATGCACTTGACTGATTAATATCTATAACTATAATTAACTAAATAATTATAATACTACTATAGTAGACTAGACAACAGGAATTAGAATAATTAAGAGTAGTTACTAGTCTATTGGGAGCTAATCTAGATTATGACCAGCTTAGAAGTACAACTAAGCTTCTATAGAGTGAATCTAGACTTATCAATTATTAGTATTCTCTGACAAAAACTAAACTATAAAAAAAAGAAATAGAGCAAATTTGTCATTCTACAACTATAGATCATTAGGTTGATTAGCTTGATATAGAATTACCCATAGTTCCAGGCCTGAAGAAGATGACATATTATTAATGTTAATGTTATGAAGTATATACATTTACTCTTAATTCAGACTGAAGAATTTGTTCAAGTGGAATTAAGAACAGTTAAAGCTTGAGAGCTTAAAAAGTTTCTTCTAGCTATCTTATTCATATCAGTGGTCTGAGAAAGTGCTAAAGCATTCAGCATATCTTTAGAATAAATGATGAGAGCAAGAATTGATTTAACATGAATATTTTAGAAGGGATAGTCAGCAGAGTCAGTAAGCTTGAAAAGAGTAGTGACAAAGTTGGCCATTGTTATTAATGAAGATTATCAGCATAGATTAGGCAGCAAATACAGCCAGCTAGAGCACAAATGTTTAACCTAACTAGTAATGAGCCATTAGCATATATAAAGTATAAGAGAATTCTGTAGGTATAAAGCAATTCAGGATTAGCTCAATATATAACAGGTCTAAAAGTAATAAGGTGTCAGCTTACTAGTGGAGTTGGTCAAGTTCTTCTTATTAATAGAAAGTAGCCTAAAAAAGTGCTAACTAAATATCAAGGTAACTGGGACCTATAGTATATTGGAAGAAATAGAATATACAGTAGTATGGTGCAGTGTGGAGAACTAGCAACCACTTACCTGTAGTAAATATTATAGTAGAGAGCTAGAGAAGTATAAGTAACAATAGAATATGAGTAGTATTGGTGGTAGTTTAACCTATATGAAAATTTTACATTGACTACCTAATTAATATTACTGATTGCAGACCATATGCTTACTAAGTGGAATGCTTTGCAATACTGAATATGTATCTCTGAACATTTGACATGTATGTGTTAGACATGACTCACATCCTGTTATTTAAGATCTGGATAGGGCTTTTTGGATGTCTAGAACTAAGATAATTGCATTATCTGAGAATGCAGATAAAGCAGAATGATCTTTGGCTTCAGCATATATGCTGTACCTCTATAAGTCACACTGGTCACATATTTTGGATTGAGAACTGGAAACTTAGAAGATGAAAGACTACTGGAAAGTGGCAAGGTATGTTATTACTAATACTAGAAGAAAAGTGTTAGTTTTAGTCAATTTTCAGAATAAGTACTACAGTGTAAGCTACCAGATTTATATACTAGTTAGTATAACTGCTAAGCAAGTTACCCTAATCTCTAGTGATTTTCTTGGATGTTAAGGAAGAGATATCCATGGAGATATTTTTGTTATAATCTCAAGACTTTAGAGTGGGTCAAGAAAAGAAACCTTGTATAGGGTTTATACAAGAGAACTTAATAGAGAACTCTGTACAGAATTGTCTACCTTTTATACTAAACTACAATGGTCTATGCTATTACTTTTCTAGCCTATCCTAAAGACTATGTGTTTGTCTCCAGGCTAACATATGCAAGATATGTTGCTATAACATTATCTTTCTAGAACCTTCTATACTCTTCCACATGACAGCTTGCAACAGTGTGACAGTGGTGTTATGCTAACCATAAGTTCCAAAAATAAAGAAAAGAAAAAAGAAAAAGAAAATAATTAGAGTCTATTGTTTAAACTCTGACATTATCCCCCCTTCAAGATTTCTCCTCTGGAGAAACTGACTTCCATTTTCACCAGTTCCTCTCCAACTTCCTCAGATATTCCTCCTCAAACTTTCCATTATCCCACCCATACAACATCTTTACCATATATTTTCCTAGTAGCTCTTCCCTCCTAAAGTCTTTTTCCTCCACCATATCAAACTTCTCTTATTGTCTTACTTCTACATTTATTCTTCCTTCAAACTTGGCCACAACTTTCTTTGCATTTCTTAAATCCTTCTTCTTTTCCCATATGTCATACTCTACCATAAACCTCTTCCATCACACTAGATACTTTACTACTCCCTATATCTTCCTCTTGTTCAATATCTTCTCAACTTCCTATTCTTCTACTCCATCTACTTCCACTGGTTTTGCTTCTTTTACCTTTTGTCCCTCTACTTTCTCTCTTTATCATACTACTTGACTAATATTCACTACCAGATGAATTCTTATTGAAGTTGGCAGTTGTAATTTGATCACATTAGTAGATATTACTTCTTCAATGATATATGGACCAACATATTGATCCACTAATTTCTTTGCTGGTCTCTTCTTGAACACTAAATCTTTCATACTCAACATCACTTTGTCTCCTATCTTCCATTTCTCCCCCTCTTTCCTTCCTCTATCTGCTTGTTGTTTTATTTCCTTCTATGCCTTTTTCAATACTGCTCCTGCTTCCTCTTGTACCTTTTTCATCCTTTCTGCAAATTCCATCACTTTCTCCACCTTTCCTTTCTTCTCAATGTCTGCTTCTATTCTCAATTCTCTACTATAATTTGCCATAAATAGTAACACCTTAGTTACTGAATGTACTTTGTTGTTTACTGCAAACTCTGCTGATGGCAACCATTCCAGCCAATCCTTTTGTCTGTGATCAATGAAGAACCATAAGTATTATTCTAGTTCTTGGTTCATTCTTTCTGTTTGACCATCTGTTTGTGGATGAAACAATATTAACAACTTCATTTCAATTCCCAACATTCTGTTCAACTCTTTAATTAGTTCTGCCATGAACTGTGGACCTCTATCCAATACCACACTCTCCAGTAATTCATGCATCTTCCACCCATTATCTCTAAATAGCCTTGCCAAACCTTCTGCTAATGTTTCCTCTGTTGTTGCCACAAAGTATGTTATTTTGGACAACCTATCATAGACTACTAGAATTGCATCTTTTCAAGCTACTAATGGCAACTTCATAATGAAGTTTACCATCAGATATGTTCATATTTTCTCTGGTACCTTGCTCAACTTTAACTTCTCTGCTGGTACTTCCATTTTATTCTTCATCCTCTGATATATATTACAACTATCTATATACCTCCCAACATTCTTTGTTACTCCAGGCCACCAATAATTCCTCGTCACTAATTCTATAGTCTTCTACCTTCCTCCATGTCCTGCTATTAGTACATCATAATGCAACTGGATTATTTCTGTTCTCAATTCTACATTCTTCAGCATATATACCTTTCTTTTCTTTAACACTAAGTCCTTTTCAATCTGCCATTTATCTTCTTGTAACACTTTCACCCCTACCTTCTTCATCTCCTCTACTACTCTAATTACCTCTTCATCTTTATTCCTAGCTTTTTTTATTTTTTTTACTATTTCTACTTCAGATTCTTTTATTACTACTTTGGCTAAACTACAAATCCATTGTTCTTTAATTAGTGTCTGATTATTGTTGTCATTTTCTACCCCTACTTTCCAGTCTGGTCTTTTGCTAAGTCCATCTGCTTTTCCCATTTTTGAACCTGGTATATGTTTTAAGATGAAATCAAATCTTGATAAATATAAAGCCCAATGAGCTTGTCTTTGATTCAACTTCTGCACCTTTATGAAGTATTCTAGGTTTTTATGATCAGTCCAAATCTCAAACTTGAATTTTGTGCTCTCTAATAAATGTCTCCAGTTTTCTAATCTTTTTATTACTACTAGTATTTCCTTATCATAAATTTCATAATTTCTCTCAGTCTCATTTAGAGATTTGGCAGATATGAGAATGCAACATGGACATGAGAGCAGGTTTAATTATTGTTAGCATGGACCACATGTAAAACATACATATAAGACTCTAATTTAGTAGAGACTCCTTGTCAAGTTTTCTTGTGAACTTCTCACTTGATATCTACTTAAGAGATTTACTAGCTGTATAGTCATTGATCTTTGTGATTAGTGGTTGCCACAACAGAATGACCCTTCTGGTGTCATAAATGCTGCCTTCCACTCATATCCCTCCTTTATCTGTATATTATTATAACCCTATTGTAGATCTAACTTAGTAAATACTCTCTTAGTACCAATGTTTTCTACGATATCTGAAATTAAAGGTAAAGGATAGTTATTCTTAATTGTCTATTCATTCAAGTACCTATAGTCCTGTACCCTATGTTTCTTACCATCCTTCTTCCCTACAAAAAACACCAGTGCTATTTGGGGTGACTTCAAGGGTCTAATGTACCCTTTTCTCAATTGTTCATTGATGAATTCTCATACCTCTTCTCTCTTCTCTCTTGACAATGGATATCCCTTCCCTTTTTATGGTACAAACCCTTTCTTTGTCTCTATTACATAATCCCATAGCTTTCTGGTAGGCATCCTTTCTGACTGCTTTTTTCCAAACATATGGATCCATTTATGAAAGCATTCTAGTACTAATTTCTTTGCTTCTTTTTCTGACTTTGCTACTTCTTCTTTATTGTCCCAGATCTCCCATTCTTCTGCTATCTTCTTTATCTCTATTGTTTTTTTTTCTTTGGTTTTTTCTTCTTCTTTTCTTCTTCTTTCTTTTTCTTCTTCTCTTCTCACTTCTTTTCTTCTTCTTCCTTCATTTCCTCCTCCTTCTGCTTCTGCCACTCTAACTTTCCTTGCTTTGGTCTCCACTACTTTCCACACTCCTCTGGACATCTTGTCATTCTTACTTCTCCTGTTCTCCAGTCAATCTCAGGATTGTGGCAAGCAAGCCACAGCATTCCCAAAATTACACTCCATTTTTGTCCTTCTATCACATCAATCTCTGTCCTTTTTCTATGCTCTTGGTAGTAAATATTTACTTCTACCATATGTTCAATGGGTCCTTCTTTATTGAAAGAACCATCCACATTCCTTACATATATAGGCCTTTCAATCTTCCTTAGTTTGAACCTCTGCTTTCTTGTGAACTCTGAACTCATTACTAGCTCCATTGCCCCACTATCCAATAGCACTTCCACAGTTACTCCCTCCTATGTATCTACTTTTTCCAACCCAATTTTAACTGTCACTTCTCTCAGTCTTTCCTCATTGTTTAGGTTACAACAGAATATATTGTCCATTACTCTAGAGAGTATTATGTACCTATTATTGAGACTTAATTAAGGAGTATTAAGTTTTGCTCCCCATTTAAATTGTCCTGTCTATTCCCTCTTTCACTCCCATTATTTCCATTGCTATTATATTCCAGTCTTCTTCCATCCCTAATTCTGTTTCCCGCTCCTCTATTTCTACAATTTCTTGCCAAGTGTCCAAAACACCTACAACTATAACAATTTCTATTGCTTTTATCTACCTTCATGGTATATGGATTTCATTGTACAAACCCTACCCTTTGTTGTGGGTGTGCCATCACCACATTTATTCTCTCCACTCCCTCCATCAGAGCCAGTCCAATTTGAACCTGCTGTTGAGGCACTTTCTGCCTCCTTGGCCAATCTTGAGGCCATGGTACTTATTGCTGTTGTGTCTCTTCTATTGTTTTGTTTCACTGTTCTAACCTTTTCAGCTCCACTACTTTTGCCGATTTTTCATTTTCTCTCTCAAACTCCTTCTTTATAACTGCTAAAAACTTACCTACTGATTTATACTCTAACAACCCTTCCTCCAGATCTTCTAATATATTCTCCTTCCAAATATCTGCTGATCCTCCCTGCACATATGATAACATCCACTGAATTTGCTCCTCAACTGCCACCTCTCTCATCTTTATTCTAACATATAATTAACATACTGTTACAAAACCAGAGACCTTTGATGAGGTCCTGTCAAACACTGGTGGATATGCTACTTGTGTACTTGTTGTTACTCCTCCACTCTTTGCCTTCAATACTACAATCTGCTCCTGAAGTTGTCTAATAATGGCAAGATAGTCAAGTTGACTCATAGTGTGTAGTGATGTTGGTAGTGATAATAATAGAGGTGTGAGAGGTGGTGGTATGTGTAATTATGACTGTTGAGCCAAAAGGACTGATCCTGCACTAGACTCAGCCTCTAACTCATATTCTGATTCTAATGTAACTCTGTAGGTGCTAGTGGACTCTCTTCTTATCCCATCTTACACTGTCTACTGACTATCTTTAACATAAGAAATGAGTATATGAAGAAGACCATTTTACTCTAAGCAAAATCTTTAAGGATGCCTACTGTTCTCCTATGTAGATATCTCACAAGAGAAGATGTAGCATAGAGCTGTTAAGTGAAAAGGTATAGATTACATCCACAAAAGGTGATATGTTTGAAATATACCAGTAGGCTTTGATATAAACAAATGGCTAGGCTTCCCCTGCCTAACTAGTATATCCCTTATACTTAGGGTCCAGCAATTCTTCTTGACTAAAGAGTGGTGTTACCCTTCAGTCAAGGATGATAAGAGAATGAGTAGTATGAGAGGGTCTTATGTTAGACAGTCTCAAAAGAGAAATTGAGTTCTAATGTTATGATCTCAAGACTTTAGAGTGGATCAAGAAAAGGAACATTGTATAGGGTTTATACAAGAGAACTCAATAGAGAACTCTGTATAGAATTGTCTACCTTTTATACTAAACTATGATGGTCCATACTACTACTTTTCTAGCCTATTATAAAGACCATGTGTTTGCCTCCAGGCCAACATATACAAGACATATTGTTATGACATTATCCTTCCAGAACCTTCTATGCTCTTCCATGTGATAGTTTGCAACAGTGTGACAGTGGTGTTATGCTAACTCTAAGTTCCCAAAATAAAGAAAAGAAAAGAGAAAAATAAAATAGTTAGAGTTCATTATTTTAACTCTGACAATTTTGGACCAGCAAGGATATCCAAGGTGAAGTGGATGGTTTTGATCCATACTGGAAGAGATCTGGGAGCATAGATGAAGACTGGTGGTTATTTGTGGTTAGAAATAGATAAGGCTGGAATATGGGATGTAATAGTATATATGTTTGTCAAACAAGTTATTCTTGGAATGTTCCAGATATTTTTAGTTACTATCTATGATAATAATTTCTTTGAACTTCATGCTTCAAGTAAAATGGCTATTGAATACCTGAGTTGCAGTTTGGACTTTAAGGGAAAAATTGACAACATAATATTTAATTTATAGACAGTTGTTAGATGTCACATGTCACATGATAGCTTAAGTGAATTTCGTAGTATTTTCATAGTTCTGTAATCCTTGGAGTTAGGTGCAAGTTAGGTGCCAGATGTGGATGCCAAGACTAAGTGTCATTCCATTATTTGAGATGGTGAATACATAGCATGATACTTAGAATGTTCTGTGAAATGTGTGATGAACAAAAGAAATACTCTAACAAAGTCATCCACCCACAACCACTACTAGCTATAGTTTTACATGAGCAGCCATACTTTGGGTACATGTTATCACTTGAGCAGTTCTCTTAAAGCTGTTTTATGACACAAGATGGTTTCTAAATTAATGTTCTTATGCTGGAACATATTGGGAAATTTTACAATATACTGGAGGACCTTGATGAGATATGAATTTACCTATATGAAATCTTAATACAATGCTACAGGATAGAAAACAAAGACTATCACTAAGCCTCCACACCTTAGAATCCACAAAGACATCAAGGTTTTCTGTAGTCAAGTAGCCTCATCAAACATGGAAAGACATTCTGCAGCTGGTGGAGGCTTCTGATTTTGCATAGCTTGTCTGCTAAGGTAAGGGTTTTAATACCAAAATAAAAAAACAAAACACAACTTTGGCGCCAGGTTTTCCCAACACTACATTACCAGTCAGTATTGTGGCTAGGAGTGGTAAACATAAGATAGATCCATTCTCAAATTGACCTCCAATGTGAACGTGAGGGAATTTAAATCCTTGATAGTAGCTTTTTCAAACTGTAGAGAACTCTCTCCACTATCTGCAGGAAGTACTGCCAATTTAAAGTCAATATATAAGTGTATTTGCGCTCTAGACTGTATAACCCAGCTCAGGTGAGATGCATATAACTGGCCCAATTCCACTTCTGTCTTCAAGTGGAAAGAACATTATGTCAAAGATACAGATTGGTGTAGAAAAAATTAAACTCTATTTTCTGCTACCACTGTTACTCTTTCGAGATTTGAAAGAATGATGTAAACTAGTAGGCTGGTCCAATGTCTTGCGTTTATGGGTATAATTATCCTGGGCCACACAATCTTCTGACCAATCACCCAATGCAAGTTTTTGTCGGAGAACACGTACTAGCATGTGACATTGTCGCATTGCCTCACAGACTCTGTCGTGGTGGGTCTTAGCAGCATCAAGATTGTCGGTGATAGTAATTTTTGCACCAGTGTCTTCCCCTAAAGGAATTTCGACATTGGGTTTCAGTATTCTGTATCACTCACAAAACTAGCGACGAAGCTCATCGATCAAGTTATGAAGCTCAGCTGGATAGAAGGTAACCTCTAGGAGTTCCCAGATCATGTCCCTCTTGCCAGTACCCCCTTTCACAATCCCATTGCCATATACAACTGCCTGATCATAAGGCATTAGGTGCAGGCCTACATCATCTCAAGAGCTGTGGGCTGTGTAATGCAATGCAGACCACGTCAACACATGGAACGCAGACTCCCGATCATCTAGAATTTCATGTACATCTTGGGTATTCTGGAGGAGAGCTACTGACATGAATTGCTATGTTCCCTGTGAAAACAGATATCAATAACAGGTCAATCTTTGAGCAAATGCAACTACCCACAGTCCTCTCTGCCCTCCCTGATGACTGTGCCCCTGACCCAACCCGGACACACATATCCCAGTCAATCAAAAATTCTCCTCCTCCTTCCGAAAT
>Ga0157364_1007764_pt1 | contig 11113 bp, 4 predicted proteins | sample AttsexASBM2_FD_111476 | JGI IMG/M metagenome (GOLD analysis project Ga0157364, IMG submission 111476) | Fungus gardens microbial communities from leaf cutter ant in Ribeirão Preto, State of São Paulo, Brazil - Atta sexdens ASBM2 | ecosystem: Host-associated > Fungi > Mycelium > Unclassified ... | reverse complement strand
GCAGCATTTCACATGTGAAAAATCGGCGTTCAACGTTTCTCGGCTTCAGTTCATATGGAATCCAATTCCCTTGCTTTTGAATCATTCCCAATGATTTCAAACGATATGAAATTGTTTGTTGAGTCACTCCTAATGTAAGTGTAAGTTCTTTTTGCGTTTGGCACGAATCTTCATCCAATAATGCTTCCATTCCGCGTCTTCGTACACTTTCGGGCTTCCGCTACGTTCTTTGTCTTTGATGTCAAATTCACCGTTAAATTTTTGAAACCATTCACGACAACTTCTCTCACTTAAGGCAGCATCATCATTCTTTTACAAGCAATCTATGAGCCTCAGCTGTAGATTTCTTCAAATTAAAGAAGTACATCAAAAGTTCCCGCTTATTCGACTCAAAACTCGACATTTCTGTACAAAAACAAATATATAATGCTGATACAAAATCGCTAATATTTTAAGGTTATGGTATTGCCGGATGTCCAATCTTACGATATGTCGTTTTACATCAAACAATTTTAACTATAGTTTATTAGTGGCGCCGTCTTTTGCAAACGGCGGAAACTTGTACTCCCAATACAAAAGTACATCTGGTTTGTATGAATTAATTTTCAAAAGAATTCCCGATGACTATTTACACAGAGGGTGATAAACTATCGTATAAAAGTATACTGTTGGACGAACGAATGCTCATAGACGCAGCATGCGAATAATCCAATATTGAGTAACAAAGGATACAAATACAATATAAAAATATAATAGTACTCTTGGTATCAGGTAAGATACAAGTTAGAACGAGTATAACACGCGTCAGGAATCTAAACAATAAGTCAGAAGATAAAAGAGTTAGAAAAGGTGTAATATCACGCACCATGATCCTAAATCCGCACCATGATCCTGACAATAAATCGATTATGTTCATTGAGGCGATTCTAACGAGCTAGTGGATCGTTTCCGATTGCTTGAGACCTCGCATCAGACAGGTCAACACCCACGATAACGAAATATTGTCTATTATCGAGAAGCTTCGTGAATTTATTATAAATTGAAATGATACATAGTCATTTTAGTTGACATCGAAATGCCAACAATGTTTGCGTAAGAACTTTGTAATATTTTATGCAATAATCATAACATAACGTAATATGTCTGAAAAAAAGCCTCGAAAAGTGACAACTGGAAGAACTGCACGCTCCGGCTAGAAAAAAATTTCCATGCAAACGTGTCGTTTACATAGTTTACAGATACGATCTGTGGCAGGCTGATGTGGTAGAGGCTGATGCGCCCTTACACATGATTCAACAAAGATTACTACTGCATTCTCACCGTTATTGATGTGTTGAGTAAGCGTGCATGGGTCAAACCGCTCAAAATCAAAAGTGGAAATGAGAGTGACTACAACGATAGCAAAAATAATTCGAGACGATAGAAGATGTCCAAAAAATTTGCAAACCGATATGGGAAATGAATTTTACAACACAAACGTATAAATACTCTTGAAAAAATACAATATAAATCATTATTCAACGTATTCCATAATGAAAGCATCAATCGTGGAACGATTCAATTGTATGCTGAAAAATGATATATGAAAACAATTACGCATAATGGAAATTACAAATGGATCGACTTGCTATCGTATCTATTGTCGGAATACAACGCGCGAAAGCATCGAATTATCAGTATGCGGCCCATCGATGTGACTCCTATGATCACCGATAAACTTTTAAACATAGTGTACAGTAGCATAAAGACTGTCGCATTCTCGCGATTCTAATTAGATACGTATGAGCAAATTCAAGACAGTCTTTGAGAAAGGTACACATCAAATTGGACCATGGAGGTGTTTAAAATCGTCAAAGTACAGAAAATTAATCCTGTGACGTATCTTCTGGAAAATTACCACAGAAAACCGATCGCTGGAGAATTCTATGAGTATGAGTATCGCGTCGTTAATCTTCATGTATCTAATTGAAAAGGTATTGTCTAAAAAAGAAGACAAAGTTTTTTTATGTGAAATGGCTTGAATTTAATAATTCACACAACTCTTGGATACATAATGTGGATGTGTTATAAAAAATAAAATTTATTACAAAATTTATTACAAATTGTATAATTTTTTTTTCCCATGTAAATATGTTAAATATAGATATATTATACATATTATACATGCATATGTATACATGCATATGTATTGTATATACACGTACATACACATGTACGTACATATGTACATACATATACACATACATATATGCGTACATATAATATATTCGTCTTTCATCAAGCCCGAAATTTTTTTATTTACTAGCGGAATGTCGTAAGCATTGTCGATTGCATAATCGCTCGTATCGAATCTATTGATATCGCGATATGATATTATTTCATAATATCATATATATCGCATTTGATATGATAAATTAGACTGTCCGTGTACATAACTTTACAATTTTTGCAAAATAACGGTGTCATGTACTCGTGGTGAAATTCGTAAAACACATTTAGATATATCGGGGATGCACATACTTACGTGTATCGGTTTCGTGTCGAACTTCACCTCGAGTTTCCGCATTTCTATCACGACCAAGTTTTCGGAAAAAACGCTTCTACTGTGAAAGTTTGATTTCGCGTTCATTATCTTTACACCATATCTCCGTTCCAACGTGTCGCACATCAATATGGTTGGTTATGCATATTCTTCATTTTGCCGATAACTACGTTGTTCATTAAGTTGAATAAGTTTTTCTCGAACTCATTCTTTGCTAAAGTTCTAAAATTTGTATTGAATTGGATATACTCGCTAAGCCATGGAGATTGTGCGAATATGCGATAGATCTTTGTAATGCGGAAACCGTGATGAGTACATTGTTGCAGATTGCAATAATGACGTAACGCTTTTTATCATACAGTGTCGCAAGGAGTTTGTCTTCTCGTTTATTGGATGATTTCTCGCGCGTTGGACAAAACGGTAGATTGGGTAGAACGGTTGGGTAGATGCGCATTATGGAGATGTTGCGGTTACTCCAAGTCCACTTCGAGAACGTAATCCGCCGATAAATCTGTCACGATGATAGTAACATCAAAATTGTCTACGTCATTGAGTCACCAAAAATCTGTGTATACATTGCCCAATCGTACAAGTTGTTAACGTCAAAATGTATCACAGTCACGTTATTCACAAAGTACAGTTTCGATGAATCGTATTTTGATACATGTATTTGTTGTTGGTATGCGCATATCTGTTTGAACATCGACTCAGACCACATTCGAATGAATATGTATAATAATATGCGGGATCGAGTCTATAATTGATGATGCAACTATCCCGAAAATTCTCAAATATATCGATAATAAGAATACATCTATTTTTAAATATAGATCACTGTATTCACCGAGTGTTCGAATGGAGGATCGCTGCCATATGTTCATGCGCGTAATTGCTCTCGAATATCGATATCACCTATCAGCTATAAAATAATTTGCGCGATAGTAACTTTCCTTCAACTTTTTGATGCAGTTAATGTATCCATGATCATACTCATGATCTCGTACAGCATGGCGAAATGTCTGATTACAGTGGCTGTAATTGGTACGGAAGAGAATGACAACAATAAAACTCTCGTATTCGTGTTAAAGGATATGAAAACGCGAATGGCTGGCTGATTTGATAGCGACTTGACTAAGACCTTGCATGCTGATTAGAAGATATAGATTTTTTTTACATCTAGATATTACTAATATTATGCGATGTGTAAAACATGTTAAGAATTGTGCATTACAAAATATATTTAAAATATTATACAACCGGGGGATCGCCAAAAAGAAATGTATCAAATTTAAAATAAAGCATGAAATCTTTTAAATATATTTTGATATATTTCTATCCTCGTTTCTCTATAGAAGAAGTTAAGAATTAATTAATAATAGTTGTTCAGTACGATTTAATAAGTATTGAATTAGTCGATAAAAAAAGCGCGTTTGATCATTTTTGTACTAAATTACTAAAAATTATTATAATTAATGTTACTAGATTATATTATTAAAAATTATATTAAATTATAAAAATCTTTTTGTTATATTTTACAAATCCACTCAATGCGAAATGTGAACGGAATGCAGAAAAACTTTTATTTTAGTTAGACTAAAGAAATAAAAAATCTTAAGTCAAATAGATAAATAAAGGTACATATTATTCTTATCCCGGTCACTTTAACTAACCTAAATAGTCAACTTTAATAATCTAATTATCTAACATCTCTCGGTTTATATATAGTTTACGTACAGTTTACGTATTCTCAGTTTTTTTTTCTTACTTATCCTAACAATCAAACTGAGGTATTACATAAAATTTCGTTTTCTCCTTTTGCTAAATATCGAAATCAAATAGACTTTTGTTAAATTAAGTTATAAACAAATGGAAATCGAGATCGAAATCGAATAAATCATTATCATCTTCTAGCTTAGTTAACAAATGTAATATAATTTCATTTCCATAGTTTCAATTTCTTTTTGTTATGTATTAAGTTATAAATAAATAGAATTCAATAACGAATAAATTGCTTTTTATTGTCATTTCTTAGCATACTTCTCGAAAAATTCTCGACTATTTCCTAATTTTCGCAATCAAAATATTAATTTCTAATATTAATTTCGCTGAATATCCGCCATCGATAGTTTAGTGCGCGGGCAGTGGAAAACTTGCCACTACCTGGCAAGTGCCCCGCGTCTCGCATACCATCGCAAGCCACCAACATTATAACTGAAATGTGCAGGCATCCGGCGCCTCTACCGTTATCTAGTGCCAGACGATGCAACCGTACATTTTTTCTCTGATCGATGACATTAATAATAAATAAAATCAAAGATTTCAGATTTTGCATCGCAATATCTCCATTCGTAGGGCACGTAGAGAAAAAATAAAAAGACATTTTCATTATATATTTTGCAATCGAGCACACTTAGAACCTGATTAGTTCAGCCCTTATTGAAATCCAATAATCTTAATCCCTGGTAACTCGCCGGTTTGCGCAAACTAGTCACGGCAGTGTGCTGCGCGTAGATTAGCGCCGGGACACTACGAGTGTCTCTAGATTTCCGTTCAATCTTTTTTTGTTAAATATTATTATTTATTAATAAATAGAGATCGATAAGGAATAAATTATTTTGTCGTCATCATTTCTTAATTTAGTTTTTGACCATTTTCCAATTTTCGCAATCAAAATATTAATTTTTAAAGCGTTGAATATCCGCTTGATAGCTTGGTGTGTGGAAAGTGATAGCATACATACTCCGTCGCCTCTAAACATCACAACTCGGGCAGGCATCTGATCAGCATCTCTAGCACCAGACGCTGCAACATTCTGCTGGTCGACATTAACGATGTTTCTTAAAATGATGATAAAAATTCAGAGATTCAGAGATTTGCGTCATCATATCTTCGCTCATAGGACACATAGGAACAAAGTAAAAATATTTTTATTATACAATCCGAATGGTAGCTATCGATTGAGCGATATAGAACTTAATTAGTTCAGCTGTTATTGAGAATCATGTTTCTAGATCTGCTGCAACTCGCTGGTTTACGTAAAGGAGCACGTCTTGCACCATGACGTTTCGCCTGTCTTAGCGCCAATACTACCGTGTCTTCAAGATTGCATTCCACTTAATACTCGCAATGCTCGCATCGTTTGTCCTTGTTTAACATTTGATAAATGACAAGGATGAAATAATTTCACAAGCGTTAAGTGGAACGCAGATAAATGATCTTGTAACTTGTTTAATTCTTGATTGAATTTCTTTCTTTATCTCACTTACACCAGTTACTTACATGTATAATGGTATCTAAATGCTTGAGAAAGCGTGTAAATAACAATTTTATTGATTCTTACAATTCGAATTACGATTTTGTCTCTTTTTGAAAGCACCACTGAATTTATTTTAGAAATATGAATAAATCAAAAGGATTTCTGAATATTACTGTGCGTTTCATCATCAGTTGTGATTCATCAAGGAAATATACTTATTTTTAGAAAATATTCATTAAATTTGTTTTACAGCCATGTGCAAAAGTATTAAGCACTTACAATTTTCTTGCATTTTACGAAAAGTTAAATATCTGGACAAAAAAGAATCTCAGAGAAGTTTTCATGCTTTTTAAGCGTGAAAATAGAGCTTTAAATCTGCTTTTGAATTTTTTGTTAACGATATTTTACTACTAAAAGTTATATAAAATTAAAAAATAATATCTTTACAATATTTTTTTCTTATTTTAAAGCGCTACAGTTTAATGGAACATTAGCAAACAAAATTTAATATGAAAGTAGGCTTCCTAAGTTTTAAAATACTTTTAAAAAAAAATTTCTATGATAATTTTTCAAAGATATTGTATTTTTTATTATGTAAAATTTTATTGTTAAAAACTTATTTTTTCTAAAATGTTTTTTTAGTTTAAAAAAAAACTAAAAAGTATACAAAAAAAAGATGAAAGAGAAAAAATATTTATCATAATGTGCTTGACCCGTATAAATTTTTTCAAATTTTTTAAAAATTTTATTCGATTATCATTTTTAAAAAGTTTTTAAATATTAACTATATTTAAATTAATGATGTTCATTATCCTATGAATTATGCTTCTGCTTTTAAAAAGATTCGGGCGTATTGCACTTTCATCGTCGTATGTGGAAAAATTCCCATGTAATGGTTGATCAGCCGGGAATGATGTACATTTGGGAGTACATCGTTATATCTTATTATAGGATATCTACTCGACAGTAAATAAATACAGATTAATAGAATAAACAGAATAAAAAGTATTAAGGTAGTGATATAAAAAACCAATAGTTTACAAGATATTTTATATTTTTTTATGTCATCATGAGATGAATCAGTCAGTAGAAAGTAAATTCATCATCAATCATTTTTTCAATAAGCAACTATGTGTTTTTCTTTTACCAACTGATATCTCAATTATTCTATTCATAAAAATATTAAGGTACGATTATCAAAAAATTAATACTTTACGAAAAATTAATATTTAATATTTTATGCCAACATGACAGAATAAAGTATAAAATATCTTGTAAATTGGTTTTTTATATCACTATCATAATATTACTTTTGTATGTACGATAATTAATTAGAGGAACTATATTGTATAAAGAAAATCATATAGTTGAAAAAAGTGGAGATGATCTTCATATCTTTTTAGCGCCTTCGCCTAGAAGTGTTCGACATTAGATGCACATTTCAGGCCGATTCGGCGCGCGACCTCCACTACCATTCGAGGCCGTTCAGCGATCGAGCTTACATGACGCTCTGGCTCAGGAGCTTACGAAAGTCGTACTTTACGTTATTAAAGAATATAATTTTTCAATTTTGTCATAATAATTCTTGCCTATCAAAAACCATTCAATAATTGTTATAAATTTACATCGTGAAGTTTCTAGAATAACTAACACATTTTGTCATAATAATTCTTATCTACCAGAAACCATGCTGGAATCGGTCCGAAATATGTATTCAAGCACTGACTTAGAAGAAAGACAACATAACCAAGATATGTTCCTTTTGAAACTATGCAACTTTTGTTTGGCACTTTTCCTTCTATTGTTAAAAACAAGCGAATTCAAGTGATCTGTTTTAATGCCTGAATAGTGTATAGTAATTCAGATAAAATTAATATTTTTAGCAATAATAAATTAATTTACAGTTTTTCAGCATATTAACATCTTGCTAATAGGATGCCCATACAGCACCGAAAGTTTTCAAAAATATCTCAGAAATATTTCAACTGAAAAGTGAAACATTTCATAAAAACTGCGAAATATGTCTGCAACATTTCTGAGACAGTTCTGAAATATGGAAAATGTCCGCGATTCTTGAACATGAAATCTTGTTGAAAGATTTATAAAAAGTCATAGAAAGATCTGTAATCTTTTTGAAATATTACCAAAGAGGTTTCAGCTATTTCTAGTATTATAAAAACGATAAATATTTAAATATTTGATTAATACTTAAATAATATTTAAATTTATTATATCGACATATTTAAAATTTATTAAAAGTTTTATGATCTGTTTATAGATTAGACTTATTGAAATAAACCACAGTATAACCAGTAGAGACACTCTATGTCGGCACCTTCGCGTCGCAGTCATGTGAGCATCTGTCATGTTAACGTTTGAAAAATCCAGGACCGAAAGAGGATATAATGCCCCTTAAGTAATAATGTAATCCCACACTAAAAAATTTTACAAAAATACTAACTAATGAACAAAATTAATTCGAAAATAGTAAGAACTAGTAAATAAATCAAATTTATTAAATAATTATTATTAAATAATAATTATGAAACAAACATTTTTATTTAGTTATTTTTCGTAAAAAAAAATATAATATAAATTTTACTTACATAAATATAGATATAAAATAAAAAAAAAATTATATTTGTGGTTTTATCTAATTAAACATAATTATAAAAGTATATTAATAAATTATGTATTATATATTGTATAAAAAGGAAGGAATATTTAAAAAATGAATGATAAATTTTATTTAAAGATAAAAACACATGTGTTTAATCATATATTAGTACATTGAAGAATCTTCAATTTTTTATCATCTTCTCGAAGACATGCGATAGTCCATTGCTTTGCTCTAAAAAACATAATTAAGGATGCCGTATAAACGTAGTCAATGTAAAAATATTATCTTTTTTCACAATTACATTTGATTATGTTTAATTAAGTTAATCTAGCATAAACTACTTACTTTTTGTAAATTATAAAAATTTACTTTACGATATCTTTAGGATAACGAAAAAAAGTGCATTGGGAAATTTTTACTATCATTACTGCATTGTTTAATATTGCACGTAATATAACTTTTCTTTTTTTTTATCCATTTTTTAGAAATATTTATGGCGCAGTTCTTAAATTGTCTTCTTTTGCCACGGATAATTGCTCATACGAGATTTGTAATATGTACGTTCTTGTTATCTTGCATTTCATTGGATCCGGCCCAAAACAAAAGCTGCGCAGTTATACCTGCGCGAACACGCATTTTTTCGCTAAGTGTCTCTCTACTGGTTATACTGTAAATAAACTTAAAGTATTTAAATTAAACTTAAAGTAACTTAAAGTATTTCTCAAAAATAGTAATTATGTTGCCAACTATTAATTAATATTATATGCATAAGCACTTATGGGTTATATAGATATAATAAATTTAAATATTATTTAAGTAGGATTCAATAGGGTAGTGCATAATATACGATACTATTTCCAGCTAGCATTGCTAGCATAATTCCCCCTCCTGCTTAATTCCTATTCTCACCTTCACGAAGCATAGCAAAGCTATGCGGGTGAACTCCGGAGAACCTGAGTAATTCTGCTGGAGATCGAGTAACCAATCTCAATGGAAGAGCAGATGAGGAAGAGAGAAATAGTCTTCTGAAAAGGAAGTTGGACGAGCGGTTAACAATTTCTCTTCAGAAAAAAAGAAATTGTCAAGAAACCTCGGAAAGTGGATCGGAAAATGATGACAAACACAGGAAGCAGAAAATGGATATGATTATTAGCATATGAAACATACAGAGAGCTTGTACAGAAGCGATGCACTGAGAGAGACCTGAATGAAATAAAGAAGTACAACATCAGGATACTAGCTACACAGGAGATGAAATGAAAGAACCTTTGACACAAAGACGCATGTAGTGCTGCATAGTGGCAAGGTAATAAGTCGGAATTAGGGTAGCCTTTATAATGGAAAAAAGAATAAAAGAAAATATTTTGGATTTTAAGCCAATAAATGAAAAAAAGGCCACACTAAGGGTTAAGATAAAATTTTTCAATCCATCATAAACGTACACACAAAAATGGAAAAGGAGAATGATATGACAAAGGAAAATTTTTATCAAACATTAGGACAAATATATGATGCAATATCATCCAATGATAAAATTGGTGATGGAGAATTCAACGCAAAAATAGGACGAGAACCAGTCTACAAAGATAATAGATAGTCTATACACGGAAAGTAATGACAATGGGTTGTGAATTATAGATTTTGTAAGCTCCAGAGACATGGTAATGTCTACATAATTCCCCAGAAAGAATTACATATATAAATGGATATGGACGTCGCCAGGTGATCGATCGCACAATCAAATAAACCATGTATTAATTGAAAAAAGAGGAGCTTCGAACATTAAGAACATAAGAGCCTACAAAGGAACAAATTGTGACTCTAATCATTATTTAGTGAGCGCGCATTTTAGATGCCGCGTAGCAAGAACAATAAGTCAAATTCATAAACCACAAAGATGTGCCAAACTATCCATAGAAAAGCTAAAAGAATCAGAAACAAGGGCGAGATATCAACAAAAATTGAATCTTAATGAGTTCACAAATTCCAAAGAAGTGGAGACGACGATGACTAGCACCTCCTCAAAAATGTTTGCTGCAATCAATAAAAACCGTACTTGGACAAACAAACCAATACGAATGGTACCAGAAATGAATGGTTCGACCAAGATTGCATATAGGCCGTAGCGGAATACAACGAGGAAAGAATATATAGAGAGACTAGAAGTAAAAGAGAATACAAGAAGAGAAGCAAAAGGGATTTCATTAAAAAGAAGAGAAGAAGACATATGAATTTAACTATGATGAAAGCAGAAGAAAACTTTAGAAAAAGAAAACCTTGGAAAACATACAGGAACACAAATTTTTTTCAAGAAAGAATTTTAACTTAACACCATTCTATGTAAAGATCAGAATGGAGAACTAATAATGAGAAAAGAAGTTATGGACAGAATCAATATTTTCAAAAACTTTTCAACCCTAATAGATAGATGACGCATCCAGACGCAAAATTAGAAACAGATAGACGAACATATTAGGTGTACAACTTTGCTTCCGCCGTTTTCCTACAGATGGCTTTAGCGGTAAGTGGTGGTCGAAATAAATAGATCATAGACGTCATACAATAAACTTGAGCATCTGTCAACATAACCCTATAGAAACATTAGTCGATTTGTGTCTGCATCATAAAGTTATTCTCGATTGAAAATGTCAGTTTACGAGCCAAATTCTCGTCATTTGCGGGAGGTTTTAATTTT
>Ga0157364_1007763_pt1 | contig 11114 bp, 7 predicted proteins | sample AttsexASBM2_FD_111476 | JGI IMG/M metagenome (GOLD analysis project Ga0157364, IMG submission 111476) | Fungus gardens microbial communities from leaf cutter ant in Ribeirão Preto, State of São Paulo, Brazil - Atta sexdens ASBM2 | ecosystem: Host-associated > Fungi > Mycelium > Unclassified ... | reverse complement strand
TTTTTTTTTTTTTTTTTTTTTTTTTGCGTTCGCGTTGATATGCGACGTCTCTTCATTCCTTTTCTCGCGCTTCGTATGTTTTACTCGTTTCGCGCTTTTTCTCGTCGATTTTACGCCAGTCTTCGTCGTTTTTTTTTTGTTGTTTTACATCTATAATAAAATATATAAGTTAATAATTATCTCGCGAGGAAAAAGATCAGGGGGTTGCACTCTTTTCTCAGGTTTCGCGGGAGTGAGAAATTTTTTAAAGGCAATAGGCTGTGTGATGCAAAGGATGACAGTGCGAACTTTGTGACGCGCGATCCGAGGGAAGCAACCGCCCCTGAGACTATAGGAATCAGTATTTCAAAAAAAAAAAAAGATATATATGAATACGTATATTGCTATTATTAATATTATTGTAATTGATATATTCTTATTGTCGTATACAACTAAAGATTGAAGATGTCTGAGCCTTGTTCCTCCGACAAATAGCGACATAAAGCGTGAGGAAGAAATTATGCTGCACTGAGTAGTCGTGCAAAACAAATCAGATTGTCGATCTTATTATAGTGAGATATTAGATTTGATTATAGTGAGATGAGAAAAAAACGGCTAATTAAGTGTTGAAATACATTCGACTGAGAAACATTTAAAGAGGAGCAAAAAATAGAAAGGAAAAAGATGAAAAATTGAGAAATATAATTTTGACTTAAAAAGAAATGACATTAGAAAAATTCTTACTACACTCTTTTAATTATCTTTAATTATATATTGTGCATGAAATATATATAAACACATTATTGTAGTTATCGCATTATTATGATTACGATTATTATATTATTATATCATATATCATATATATTGAATGTTGTGCTCAGTGTTTTTTTCGTGGCCCCTGCAATGCGATGATGCGGGGGTTCGACGGGAGGGAGAGAGAATGAAGATCTTTTTATCAGAGAGATTCTTAATATATGTAACGCGAAGATATTTTATGTTCGATGTTTTTAATTTCAGTTTAATTGTGTATCTATCATTTAAGTATGTATAACTATTATTGTGCTAGTATTCCCATTTCGCTTTTTATCCGTGCTTTCATCGTTCCCTTTCTATCTCTCTCCCTCTCTCTCTCTCTCTCTCTCTTTTTCTGCCTATATTCCTCTTTCCTTCTGCATATTAATTTTTTCCTCGTATCATTTCCCTCCCTCCTCCCCCTCTTTTTTCTCAAATTACTCCCCCCGTCGATGGAAAGTCATCGATGGTGGATCGACTCATCAATCGATTTATCGTGGCCAGATAATGCAAAAGGGAGAAAAACGCACTATCGCAGATTGTTTGGGCATTAGTCGCAAATCGCGAAACTAAGACATTTCGCTTCTCTTCCCTTTATTATTGTTTGGAGTCGTTGAGAAAAAGAGAGGAAGAGAGAGAGAGAGAGAGAGAGAGAGAGAGAGAATAAAAACGTCACCATCTCACACGGGACTCACGGGAGCCTAGGTTTTTCGTCGCGCCGTCACAGTGTCGAGCGCGACGCTGTTGCTCGCTCCCTGACGATAGCTATAATCAATCTCTCCTTGTAATAATGTTAACTAAAGCAGCAATAATCTGCAGCAGCGTCAAATGTACTGTGACGGCAAGAACGATCGGTATCCCCGTGTTTCGTCTCTGACGCGTCTCCCCGACGTTTTACTCCCCCCCCTCCCCCACCTCCCCTCCGCGGTCGCGTACAGTGTACACACACGAAGGAAAGGACGACCATTTTCGTTGGTCGGGGTGCCCTTAATCTCCAATTAGGAACCGTCTAACTTGACGGATAACACAGAGACGCACGAAATTAGCGACATTCTTTTTTTTTTTTGTGCGCGAGAGGTGTACCCTGTACGTGGAACGATGATATTAAGTAAACGATCCTGAGCCTACGCTTCTATCCCCGCTCCGTCGTAAACGAAACATACACATCCTCGTACACAATCGCGGCAAAATACACACGACATATATGTATACTAATTATAATTAACGACTACTATTATTCCGGATACATTAGAATCCTAAAAGCCACGAACACGCGCGCGCGCGCGCGCGCGTGCGAGGGCGAAAGAGTGACAGAGACACGCGAGAATTATTTTTTAGAGTACTGTACTCAAATCAATACGAGAGAGAAAGAGAGACAGAATGAAAGCGACGAGAGAGCGAGAGAGAAAGCGAGCGAGCGAGAGAGAAAAGATGAACGAGATAAATTATAGAAGCAGCAAGGTTATTATTTTCTATATTTTTTTATGTAATTTTGTGGACGCGCGATAATATATTACAACTATTATTATTATTATTATTATTATATTATGAATATTTTAATATATAATATGATTTTTATATAATGTGTACTTATGTTTTCTCTTTCCTGTGTTCTTGTCTGGTTGTTTGGAGCTTTGTGTTTGATTAATCAGTCGTTGCTTTTCGAGCATCGCTTAATTACGGGTTCTTCATTAAGAGAATTGAATGATGATTTAACACTGAAAACAATCAAACACACCGCACACAACCGACTGTCCTATATTAATCAACATTATAGATATATGTATATTTCATCATATTACTATTATGTTTCTTATTGTCTTTTACGATATATTATTTTTATTATTATTGCTAGATAAACACGTTATACAGGGTATTCCATAGCTACTCTGCAAAGCAATTTTAAATATATCGATATATCGATTCCTCGTTAATGAGGAAAAAGACTACTAACAATAGTGTTATTTCTCACTATTTTTTAACTCTCAATAACGAAATTGCCATAATTTCTCTCTAATATTTTGCGATTGACAGTAATTGAACAGTAGCTCTGGGACGACTTGTATGTACAATTATGCGATCATCGTTCACGAAAAAAAAAAATGTTTAAATGAAAACAGTATCCGATTACTATACCGTAATGCATATTTTATCTGATACATTTACTTTTTTCTTCGAATTATCTTTATGTTTACACATACCAATATGATATTGCGACGAGCATTGTTTCTCAATAATATTCGCCGTCTCACGTGTCAGTGGCGCCGGATGTCGTTTCACACGCATTATCGATATACCCATCGACCATCGCTCTATCGTCAAAATACGTTTATTTTTATACGATACGAATTACACGTTGTTCATTGTGACGACGAACCGCAATGTGTAGATTGCATTCTACTTCGTACCGACATTCAACGTGCGAATGGCGGATTCGTGACGATTCGAACAACGAGTAAAATGGATAAAAAAAAAGAGATTGCCGTTTAATATACATATATTTAAGGATTCCTATGCAAACCCGTACCAAAAATATTTTATTAAAAAAGAGGAATATTACGAGTCTAGAAACACGACGCGTACACTTGCAATATATACCTACTGGAAACAAATTTAATAAAATGTTACGTGATTTTTATACATTAATATCTAATTTCTCATTATTTTTCTGCGTCTCGCGTTATCCGTACCTCTGTTATATTTGTTACCCTATCTTTTTTTTTACCTCTTTATTTAACCCATATCACACTAGCGATTGGAAATTGCATTTGTATTCGCATTTGCGTCTTTTGACCAATTAATAGAAAGGAACTACTGGCCAGCAGCTTTTTGATTGGTCAAAAGACGCAAATGCAAACACAAATGCAATCTCCAATCGCTAGTATGATACGGGCATTATGTCTACACCAGGCTTACTTTTCGGTATCTATTATTCGTACATATATTTCCGTATAAGATGCTTTTATTTTCATTTTTTTAATTTGATGTCTTCTTGTACTTAATTGAATGTCTTTATGCGATTTTGAAATGTGTGTGTACCGCCGTCGGTTATTCGCGCGTGCATAATTTTGATCAAACTGTCGTGAATATGAGATTTGAGGAAGGAAATATTTATAGTTCTATCCTCGTTTCTTGATTCCATTAAACCGATTAAGCCATAATCATATTACAGGTTGCCGGTTACGGTTGACGATTTTAGTTTCGTTAAATCCAATCACGGTGCAGTGAGTACGAACTTGCTGCATCGTGATTGGCTAAAATAGAACCGTCAACTGGGAACCGCAACCACTCTACTAACTCATAGTGTGTAAACTCATAGTGTGATTACGGCTTTACTGACGGTCGCGTGTCGAACGACAACCGGTCGGCGGTACGATACGCAGGAACGTGCCACGAAAATCTGTCTCGTCGGACCCTTGGGCGTCTCGGCCGCACAAGGGCTGTTGCCCGTTGGGATGGCAACGTCGCATTGCAGCGTTGGGGTTGCGGTCGATGCCGTCCTCGTGATGGTGGCCGAGGTTACCGTTTCACGGCCCGACGCTCTCCAATTCTTTGGATATCGAGATTATATTATTCTACTCTCGCGGAGAGTTTCCTCTCTCGAATTCTGTTTGTTTCTCTTCCAGCGTATTTTTGCATTTTTTTCGCGGTTCATCTCTTCGCGATTATAACTCTCTTTCGTCTCGATCTCTTCAATCTTGTCGCTGAAAACTTACGGTGATTGAGATACATCTTCGAGTCGAAAAGATGTTTGCTGCATCTTACCGGAAACAAAATTTGTAAAAATTATCAAGCTCCTCGCTCATTCACGCCCATTGACGATGTAAAAAGCGTACGGCTCGCATGCGTTTAAAATGTTTAAATCGTCATGAGTCATATTCCGTTGCATTAGCTCGCGCGATGATGGTAGCGCGGCGCACTTTGTCTAATATACGACGAGTAGTCGCTGCCGCCGCCACCGCCGCCACCGCCGCCTCGCGTTTCCTCTTTCTCTCTTCACCATCCTCAACCCCCGCAACATTTCGCGCGCTCTCCCGTCAGCCTCTATTGCTCCGCAAGTAGATCGATAGCTGGAACGGCACTGGTCTCTCTCGCACGACTCGCGCTCTGATGTATGTATAGGCCGGCGGCATATACGTCGCCGCTGGAAAATCGCAGCGAACGCGCTCCGCAACGAGGGGTTGGAAGAGCGCGAGAAGGTGAAACGATGGAGGGGCAGAAGAAGAGAGAGATAGTCGGAGGACGGTTGTCTCGAGGCCGATTTCAGGCCCGTATCTTGTTCTATCTATGCCACGTTTCTCCATGTCGATGATTAAAATTCAACGAAAGATCGATCTGATGTTGGGCAACATTTCGGTTCCTCTTCAGATAGATTTTGATAAAGATCTTGATGTTAAGTTGTACCGTGGCCCCAGGAAAGGCTTTTTTCTTCTCGTTAATTTCATTATTAATTCGTATTTTATTGAAATCGAATCAAGAGTCATTTGAATATTGAAGGAGCGTCGGTTGAATTGTATCTCGCTGAATTTAACTTGTCAATCGATCTCTCTATTCGCGAAACGGTTTTCTCGCTTGACATTTTCCTAATTACGACAATTTCGTCCCGGAACAATTAGAGTTGCACCCAGGAGAAAAGCTCCGCGATTCCGTGGAGACGGAACGCAATATCCGAGAGCAGCTTCAAGTATTCAATGCGGCTCTGTAGAGATCTTCATCGATCGATGTCCCTGGTTTTCTTTCGGAAGTTTCTCGAGGGTAGGAGAATGCGATATATGTATAAAGTGCTTTGACAACACGAGAGCTTAGGAACTGCGCAATAACATGTATTTCAAACTAATTAAAAAGAAATTGGATTGTATTCATTTTGAGTACTCCTAACAGTGACGATTTTCCAGCTTGAAATGCGAAAGAAAATCCAAGGTGTTTTTGCAATTATCGTCCCGTAGGATAAAACTTAAAGATGAATGAGCATAAAAGCTTTGCTCTTTTTCATCGTGTCTCCTGCGTAAAATTCTGTGAACTTTCTGTAATTTATGTATATTATAAAAATCTTACAAATGTTTTCAACAAATCTATTGATTTCCAAATTATTTCTTTTTATCTTTGACGGCGTTTTCACGCCGCTGTTTCCTTCCGTTTCTCTCTCTCTCTCTCTCTCTCTCTCTCTCTGTCTGCACTGCATCGCCTTCGGTATTCTTTCTCTCTCTTCTCTCGGTCGATAGCTCGTAGGGGTCGCGGAGACGCGGCGACGCCCTGCCCGTCCATCCCCTTACGACTTGCTATCAGGGGGTCTCAACCTTGATCAAAATATTTTGTGATCTCATTGCCAGACAGCCATACCATAATGGTCGTACGACGCTGCAACTGGCTCGGCACCGCCGCTATTCGCTTATACATATTATTGATTATTTCGTAGGCTCGTACGCCGAATATCACGCGACGATAGGCGCTGATTATGATGCTTTCGAAACTATTAATGTTTTATTCTTTATAAAGATTGGCGAATATTAGACAATATTATATCACTTACGATTCCTTCAGTTCTCTTCTCTGACTTGAAGATTCATGATCTCTTCGCACTCGCGAGTCTTGTCAGATTTGTTTCGAACGACAATGCTTTTACGTTAATATGGATCGATGATACGAATATAAACAGCTCCCCCAGTTGGTAGTTTTTTTTTTATACTATGGAATGCACAGGAGTAACCAGTTAGACAGGCTCCGATAGTTTTCAAAGACGAGGTGTCAATACTTCTTACTTCGTATTACGATGAATTTTAAGTCTCTTTTTTTTACCTCGACAAGACTAGTAGATTGTGTAGGCGGTTGGAAACACTAGCGTGTATTTCAAATGCATTTTAAGGGTGAGGCGTGTCGTATGTATATGACGTTCGATAATAGATATCTGTCGCCAGTGATTCTCAGTTATTAAACGTGTGACGAGAAGCAATGCGATTGCAAGCGCGACATAATAATGCGATTATCAATATAATATGATATAGGCATACGTGTAAACGTTGTGCCGTTCTGCTCATCATCAATGCAATACTCCGCATGATAATTAATCTACATTATCTCCAATTCAAACCGAATGAAAAATAAAACGGACATTCTGGAAACGTTGATTTATTCACGTGGCAAAAACGTATATTTTGATAAATTAATCATTGCCGGTGGTAGAGGATGTGCCATTATACTGATTTATTTTGCACGGAAGAATGTGTCACTGTGGAAAAAAATGGCAGATTCGAAGGAACAGGCTTCTCTCATTTAGTTGTAAACGGCCGATACATGTGTATTTGCGAGCATTATTATTAGATAAAATATGACTTAGTTCCCGAATACACAATTCATTTCACTCGTATAGAACAATCGCGTGTGGTTTTAGAGCCAAAATGGATGACATAAAAGACGTAGTGAGACGTCTTTTAGTGGCAGTGCAGCCAGATATATCTGAAAGGTGCGTTAAAATTACACAGATAGGACTAAGCGAGTATAAAATTATATAAATATATTATATATCTATATATACATATATGATGTATGTACATTAAGGCGCGTATTTGCATAGATATTTATATATTATATATGATAGCATAGAGCTACGACCTCTGATAAGAGAAAGGGGGTTTTTTCTATTTTATTATGATAGCGATTCTTAGGTGGTAGAGCATTTTATCTATATGACACGTTTCGAGAGATGAGAGGATGAAAATTGAAAATTATCCCTTATATCTACGCATATTATTACTGTATCTGTCGAGTATGAAAATACACGCGTACATACATACATATATATACATATTCGTATACACACGCGCGCATATATATAATATATATAAATATAATTAAATATATATTATATATATAAACATAAATATAGACGTTGGAAGAAGTGTCGTGTAAAATCTTAAAGGATGCGCCCGTGATTTTGCAAATTGCGATCGTATCACGATAATTCAAAATAATATATATGAAAACGTACAGACGATGTTATTGAGGAAAATATTTAACGAGGGAGAAAGCTTAAAGTCAGAGAGAAAAAGAGAAAAAAATAGACAAAAAAAAATAAATAGCCAAATGGCTGGCACACGCGGAAGCACAAAAACGAGAGAAATGATTATTAAACCAAAACTGGAGGAAAGTTTGAAGAGGGTGAGAGGAAGAAAAAGAGAAGGAGAGAGAAAGAGAAAGAGACACGAAGAATAATGATAAAGAATAATTAATTTTGTACTTTTTTGTGCGCGTTGCGAAATGCTCAAACAAAGAGAAATCTTATCTAACGTAATTAATAAAACTGGCGCGTATATGGCTGATATATACCCCTATTAATCTAGCCCTCCACTAGCGCCAAATAAATTCTGATACATTCCAAAATTAGGTAATACATTCTTAATTAGATATTGAAGTGCGAAATTCATGCTCGAATCGTTTGGCGGGAAAACAAATATTGGGGGGGGGGGCTGGTTTAACATTAAGTTAGTCCTCACCAAAAAAAAATATTGCGTAAATGAAAAAAAAAATATAGTAGAATTAAGTACTAATTAGGTGATCCAAGAAATGATCAAAATATTTTGAAAATATATACAGGACTACATATATACAGAACTTAGGATAGTATTTATAGCGGTTCTTATTTTAAGATCGTCTTAAGTAATGTCTGAAGATGCTAATGCAGCCCTTTGATTAATTCATGATCACATAAGATTGTACTTAAGATCCTAAATATAAGATCCGATTATGAATGCCATTCTTAGACGCCAGTTGAATGGTCAATTCACAAGAGAGGAGTTGCCTTAAAAAATTAGGTACTCTGATAAATTTAATATGATAATATATATTTTTTAATATTATTTAAAGATATTAAATCGCCGAATTAAGTGCTCGTTCCGTTTGGCAGAAATTCGAATTCAAAAATTGGTCGGCTTACAAGACAGAAATTAACTCTTCGAGCACCTAATTTTGTATCTTCAGTATCTAATTAGTATCTAATTAACATCTAATTTTGGAATGTATATATTAGAATTTATTTAGCGCTAATGGGGGACTAGCTTAATAGGCGTCTGATATATATTTGGATGCACGATTCGTGTTGAGGCTCAATGGAGAATGCGATATTCGGCGTTAGGCGTCTCGATGGACGATGAATGAACGTAAACCGTGATACCACGACTGATGAAATTGCGCGATTAGGCGCATTTTGTATAGAACACAAAATGCGAGTCGCAAGTCACAATATTCCGATTGTAGTAAGCTGTAAGACGCAAAACGCATCGAAGTTGAATGAACTTCAATTTTCGCGTCCTGCGTCAATCAAGGCATATGATCGCGGGAATGATTAATTGTTTTCATGCGATGTCAGATTGAATAAGAGATTGCCCGCTGCGAATTTATACAGACTACATAGACACAAAAATTTTACAATCTGCGACTTGCGTTCAGCGTCTTGCGTCCTATATAGAATAAGCCTTTATCTGCCGTTAATCAGCGTCTAATTATTGGCGAAATTGTCGGCGTGAATTGTCGTTTTCGCAATCACGGAAAGTACGCCGTTTCAGTTTACGATTGTAAAGTATCCGATACGTATCTAATTAATCACGACAAACTCCTGAGAGAGAGCGATGGAAATTTGAATAATAGCACAAATGAAGGCAAGATTTTTGTTTCACTTGTTACGAAGATATACATTTTATCGATGTAGTGCACAAGAGCCTACCACTAATATTTTTTAAAAACAGAATACTAGGAGGACTGAGAAATTCTTTTCGCGATAATTTTCGATCGCCAACCATCGTTTCGCTCTTACGCCGAAAATCAAGAAAATACGAACGAAACGGACATCGCTGTAGGGCGAGGAAGATAGTATAAAAAAGAAAGAAGTAGAAAAGGCAAAGAGAGTAAATATGAATTGTGCGGTGAATGACAGAAAGGCGGAGGAGAAGCTGGCGGAAAGGGAAAAAAAATTTATTGATACAAAATATTAATACCTAAATGCCCGGTTTATTTTTATATTTATTTTTCGATCTATATGAAACGTTATAAAAGTTTAAAATGATATTTAAATCTAAATATATATGACGATAAATACTATATACTTATGCTCTGTGTATGATACATAAAAAATATATATATATATTGTAATAATGGATGATTATAATTATATTGTCGACGATATGGCGCATCGTATTCACAGATTGTACGATGCTATTACAGATTGATATTTATTATTCACTCAACATCTCCGCGCCTCTCAGCCCCTCCCTCCCGCCCCAAGTAAGAAGAAAAGATGTGCTCCATAAGCCACTGCAATTTAATTACCTCCCTCTTAAAACTCCAAGTACGAATTATGCAAACATCGACTCGCTCGTGTAACACCCCCATCATAAACTCTCTGTACTACTATTTAATAAATTCTAGTTTTGACGTAAATACAGGTACCACACATATATATATATATATATATATACACACACACACACACACACACACACACACACATATATATATATATACATATATATATGTGTATATATATTTATATCAGTGTAGCGTATGTTAGCCTTTAACGGCGACAAGTAAGATGGGACACCATAGATTTTTAATTAGCGTTACGAGACTATCGCGGGACGTCTTTCAAGTATGATCGACTGGCGCGGCGTCGTCGTAGCAACACATAGAATACACGATGAAACTATATAAGTTTTATGGAAATGGAACATGATCATAAACCTGATCGTGATCCATAAAACGCAATACAACTACAATAGGCAACGATTATTGAAATATACAAAAGCGCAATGGCCCTCATACTTAGATACCGGGAGAGGATGTGTGAGTACAAAAAAATGCAAAATGATCCTCCCGCATCTCTTTTGTATCTCGTTTGGTATTTTCTCATTGGAATCGGAAATAAAAAAAAAGTAAGAAAATAGATGGCGACAAGGAAGATGCTACGACGACCATGGCCACGATGTTTGACTTCGGCGTCCCGCGAGCGCACAATTTAAGTGAACAATTAAAGGAAATATACGAAGGACATACTACTGCCCAAAGCTCCTATAGCCTAGTTACTTAAGTGTGGCTGCACACACGTGAGAAAGTTAAAGCGGCAAGATCAATGGTGAGAGTGCAATGAGTGCCACGCGGGGATGAGAGCACCGCGTGGCGGAAAGAAGGGGTGTACTTGTAACTACAAATTTATTATATTTCATAGTCGATTATAGCCGCCGGAAGATATCTCACTGTCGGCCGTGTTGTGTGTGTTACTGTCTATTATTGGCAATGTGTGTGTGTGTGTGTGTGTGTGTGTGTGTGTGTGTGTGTGTGTGTGTGTGTGTGTGTGT
>Ga0157364_1007762_pt1 | contig 11116 bp, 11 predicted proteins | sample AttsexASBM2_FD_111476 | JGI IMG/M metagenome (GOLD analysis project Ga0157364, IMG submission 111476) | Fungus gardens microbial communities from leaf cutter ant in Ribeirão Preto, State of São Paulo, Brazil - Atta sexdens ASBM2 | ecosystem: Host-associated > Fungi > Mycelium > Unclassified ... | reverse complement strand
TAATTGTGATTAAAATAATTATGTAAATATATATAAAAATATTTGAGATTTTAATTGTATCCAGATACAGTTTCTTTATATTATATTAAAAGACTATAATATTCTTCAAATTGATCTTATAACTATATCTCTCAAAGAAAGTTGCCTTATTTTATGCTTAATGATCGTTAAATTTGCAAATTTTATATAGCGCTCTACTTTAGTTTCCGTTTATGGAATTCACTAAGGTATAAGTATAATGCACGTCGGTCATGCAAACATTTGCGATAATTTTAATGAAATGTAATCAAATATTAATCGATCTCATATTTTCTTCGCGAGTGCAATTAGGGACTCGAGGAGAACTAACTCAGAAGTTGTACTACCTTGCAGTTTACTTTTAATTCTTCGTATCCTCCTGGCGAGGCGTGACAACGAGCGCCCTTAAGTTCCGGTGGTCGTTTTTTCTTCAAGATCGAAGAGTCACGAAGCAGACGGTAGAGTCAGGGTAACAACCGATGGCACGGGTTAAACCCGCTGACTGCGAGGTTCCTTGATTGGCTCCATCCGCAGACCTACGTGCTCGTCACAACAGTTCATTCCGGGGACGCGTCCCTGCACCCCAGCTTTCTGCGTCACCCTCGTCCCGAAATATCGGAATTTCCAAGTGAAACGCTCTCTCCTCCCTTCGTTGCTCGCACGCCCTGAGGGTTTAAACTGCTAAATGGCTTCCTAACGCAGAAATGATCGGTGTTGTCGAGTTCATTATTGTTCTTTGAGTTTGAATATGTGATCGCACGCTATTTATTTTTTTTTGCACACTATTTATCACATTTTAGTCAAATACAGTAAATTTTTATATAAAAACGAAATTATAAAATTTTATAAAGAGATTTGAGATTCGAATTTGTTCATGATGTCCATTTAAAAGTTCAATTTAAAATTTTTAAACATAAGTGGTTAATGCGGATTTTAATATTTCATATTATATTGCGTTTTACATGTCATTTAAAAAATGTAAAATTTATAAATGTGATATTTTTAATATCAATGGTGTTGAACATATATTGCTCATTTTTATTAACGAAGATATTAATCACAAATTTTATTTTTATGAGAGTATTCCACAAAATGAAATAACTAGTAAAATATGTTTTTCTTTATAATCTACTCATCTGTATTCACTTTTTTAACTAATTCATAGGTTAATTAAAACTTAAATTTTTTAGAGTAATATTGTAAGATTTAATTAAAACATATTTATAAAATAAAGAAATAGAAGCAAATAATTTTTATAGATTTGTGTATTACTCGTGTAAATGAAGAAGACGTGCATTTATCATGGACAGTGGTGCGTACGAAAGGATTAACGATCGAAGTGATCTTTATATGAGCGATACGAGATTATCCTGGTGAGATTCACGCGACAATTTACGATGGTATCGTTACGTGCGAAGCGAGCAAGGGGATGTTACATCCAATCCTGTTCGAATTCACGAGGGAGGCTCTCGCAAGGACGAGCCGAGCGTTTGCAATCCATGGAACTTGGTGGCCGCACCGGGCGAGAACTCGTTCATCTGGACGACACCCGCGAAACCGGGCGACTACTTTCGCGTTATTGCTCAATGTATAATAATTTGGGGGCAGCCCAGCGACGGACACCGCGTTCGCCTCCCCTTGCGCCGCGGCGAACTTAATCCCTTACGAGGAGGGGGGGGGGAGGATAGGATGCGGGCGTGGGAAGGAGGAGGGGATGGTTAGCCGTGCCCGTTTTACTCGCGGCATCGCTCTCTGTGGAGGGTCGTCGAGGTGGCGGCGTTCGAGGGACAGAAGCGCGCAGGGGGGAGGTTGGCTACAGGCAAAAGGATCTGCATGGCGGCTCCACCGCGTCGCAAATCACTTAAACTGCGGCTGGAGCTACGCGAGGGCGAGCTCGACTCCGGGAAGGGGGAGGCGAAGGGGGTCGGCTGGATAGTCGAGGATGCAGGAGATGAGGGAGGGCATGGGTGGAAGAGGTGTAGGAGGAGGGTGATTATAAGACCGCTCGGGGTTGCTGGCTAGCGAGGTAGTACCATCCGTTATGACTATAAATCTAAGATAACAATAACGTCCCCCGCGCCTCCACGCATCCCCTTTGCTCTTTCTCGCTCGCGCCCCCCAGCCCGCTGGTCTATCTTTCTCCTCTTTACGCCTGCCGCCCCCGCGTTACTGTACCTACCCTCGTTCGTTCGCTCTGACCCCTTTGCCTCTCCTCTCTCGTTTGTCCAGCGGGCATTAATGCCCGCCTGCGCCGAGTTGCTCGCCGGCCATTCGACGCACGTGTCCTGGCCGCTCGCTCGTGCAACACACACGCGTCATCGTATCGACATTAACGCTATGACATGTTCACTGTTATGTCCGCGAACGCGACGACAGAGACGAGAGTTCGTGGAGAGACGGAGTTAAACCTGATCGCGATTAGGAGAGTTTCTTTTGCGGAGTGTCGAAACCGCCGAGATGAGAGTGTCAGGTTCCGGCATAATGTCAACTTACTACAAATGATATTGTATTACAAAATGCATTACGAATTTACGATGTACATTGTAGAAATATTTATTGCTCCTTTACTTCAATAGTAGACTCAAAAGATTAAGTTTACTAGAATAGGCGAAAAAACTATTTTTCAATTTGATAGAAAATTAATCAAATAATATTGACAAGAAGAATATTATATTATATATCTTCTTAACATGATCAAATGTCATTTTTGTTTTACAACCCTTCAAAAAAATCTACTCTTCTTGAATTGTGACGTTAATTTATTTTTATGGTTTACTGGATAATGTTTATTAACTCATTCTGATAACAATGAAAGTTACGTTTTTCTTTATTATTTTTTAATGTAAAGGAGTACATCTACGTTTGCATTATATATAATTAGACAGAATTATTTTTCATATATTTATAGAATGTTTTTTGAATAACTAAATTTAAATATAATTATTTTTTTTATCATTTGTCAGAAATTGCTGAATTCAAACGTTAAAGTATTTAAATCAAATATGATAAATATGTAGCATTCTGTACAGATAAATCACTATGCAGATATAAAAAGAATATAATGTGAAATATACCCACAGCAGAGCTTTTAAGCTGTTTCGCTCTTCGACAAATATCGATGATACAGTATGTCACAACTTGTTTAATAAATTATGAATGTTACGAAACAGTATGACAACAGCAGTTCTCTGAGTGACGTAAATACTAATAATAATAATGATGATAATGTGGATATTGTATCAACTCAAAGGGGTATCAATGCATTTGGATCGACAACAAAACGGGAGAAAAGCAAAATAATGCTTCAGGTGACGCGTTAATTTTGTGGTTTATTATAAGATTATATGTTATTATTATTGTGAATCCCGATTGTAAATTTGCGACAAATCACGATCAGCCATAACTTAACTCGCGTTTTGATGATGGCCGTTAGAAAGCCAATCTTTATCGCATTAGGAAGGACTATGTATCACGCATATGTTTTCGCCCGAATTAAACTCGTTTGTACTGATGCACGCACTGTGCCTACCCATTTGCGCAACGCACCTGCAAATTTATTGATATTAGAGGCAATGAGCGCTACAGCTGGTGCTGACCGGACCGAATGCAAGCTAAAGCATTATTTCGATAAACACCGAGAAGAAGCACAACCCATATTGTATCACTGATGCAATAAATAAAAGATAATGTAAACTTCGCGGCGTGAACTCGAATATAAGTACGAACGATAGCTGCGGCTAGTACAGTTCGTGTTTGAAGCTATTTATCGAAGTTACTTTATATCGAAACGCAAAAACTGTTGAAGAAACAAAAGAATTTTAAATCTTTATATGGACACCTCTTATAACTCTATGTTTTATATACGCTTTATAATTTAAAAGATACTATCTTTTTAAATATAAATGAGTCTTTTCATCGAGTCGCAAACAAATATGTCGAAAAAAAAATTGTTCAATAATGACTTATAAAAGTACGAAAGGGATTAATTCATATTTGCCAAATTGACACGAAGGTTTAAACTATCGAATTACCTATTTACAGGTCCGTTCTCGCACCTTTATATGCCTTATTTGCTGAATCTCTCTTTCTTTTTCTCTCTTTCCAACGACAAAGAAGTGTAGAACGATATTTCTCCGCTTGAGTTCGCACATCGCGATAACGCCGCTGATTTAACGTTTACGTCGACAACGCTTTTAATTGGGCTTATTGCCGTAAACAGCGTGCGCGTTAATGAAAAGTACCACGGCGCGGCATTACTATTCGGTACATTAAGTCGCCAAATGAAATTCACAATCGATGACCGCGCTGGACCGTCGGCGAAAGAGTAATAATGCATCGCGATAAATATGTATACGAGTTTATCGTAATAATGAGTTCACTGATTCCTGGCATAGAGAGCGAGAGAGAGAGAGAGAGAGAGAGAGAGAGAGAGAGAGAGAGAGAGAGAGAGAGAGAGAGAGAGAGAGAGAGAGAGAGAGGGGGGGGCACAGGTAGGCGGGATTGGCCATATAGGACGGTGCGTCGGGTGGCCTGAGGGAGGGTGGCGAGGGCGTCGGGGGTGGCGGTCGAAGTTGGGTTATTTTATTGGGAATTTTGGCGAGTCGTCGCTCGAATTTGCGAATCGCGCCTGTTCGATAGCTTTCAAAGGTAAATTAATATCGCGCCATGAACACGTGCCCATCCGATGCACTGATGAGCTTAATGAGAACGGAAGTAAAGAGCCGTGGATAAATGTTACTTTGATCAGGCACTAATTGGGCTTGCGGGCTAAACTCTAATTGTCCGTGAGCTCAAAAGGCAACGGGTGGAGGATATTTCGACGAATTGATTTTGGCAGAAATAATTTCGCGCGATTCTCGCGTACAGGCCGGCCGCCGTTTGTGCTGTTTGCGAGACACAGAGGTTAATCCGAGGGATGAGCGCGGGAGGACGGTCGGACAGAATGCAGTGGATGCAACGTGTCCGTCCAGCAATAAGGAAAATGTAGGAATGAAGAGCCGTTTGGCTACATCTGCTGCTGCGTCGTCCATCACGTCTGCTCTACAGGGGCCAGCTAATACACGTATAATTACTCCTTTCTAAGATTTATTTTAATTAGCCCCTATATCTTCTCTAACGACCAGCGCTCTGATTTAGCACAAACTGTTTCATCCCTACCTAACGGCGTGGTGTAACGTCTCCAGCGGCCTGAAACCCTTTTACGACTCCAATCCCCTTTTAGTCTTGCTAAACCAACGGTCTTGTTGTATATCGAGCGACAAGTTAAAAATAGGGCGATCGCAAGGTCAAGATAAATCTAAGAATTGTCAATATAAAATGATAAACATGGAGATGGCTGCAAACACGATCGCCTTCTAACTGTTCGTTAATTAGCTAGCATGCTAACGCAATATATCACGGGCGTTAATTCATTGCATGAAAACTACATAGACGTTAACTTTTGTATTCTGAGGCTAAATCAATTATATTTTACCATTTAAAATGTTCGATGTCACGAAAATTTTAGGCAATTGGGTCAAGAGAGAATTTGTGCACACTCTTTCATGTAGTCCTTAACATTCAGATAAGTGAACTTTACGAAATATAATTTTAGATTTGTTAATATATGTATCTGTTTTTTTATTCTTATAAGAATGATAAGAATGATTTAAAAAATAATTTAGATTATTAAAAATATGGAAATATGAAAATATAGAAATATTTAATATTCAAATGGAAAGTTTATTCTTCTCATTCTTGCAAATATAATTTTTAAAAACAAAATGATTACGCATGTTTGTTTTGGTACATTTATGCGCTTTATTAGAAACTTTTAAACGCTATAATAAGTTTGCATCATAAATTTATTTCTTCCTGAAATTAAGATATATATATATATAATTTATTGTGTAATTTTTTTAAATATATTTCTCCAAAGACAATTAACGCTCTAACAGACGCTAACACCGCACTGATAAACTTACAGTCGATTAACGGTGTCGGTTATTCGCGACGGTATGCGACGCGGTGCGCGATCAGTGTTCCTAGGATAGCACTAAATCAGCCTCTGACGTCCCGACCCGGTCTTAGCTCGGTTTTCGCCGGTAATATTGTTATCATTAGTGATTAGGAGCGGCCGTCGGCGGTAAGGGTGCGAGTTAACCAAGAAGACGGAGAAGCGTGGGTCGGGCTGGGCGAGGAGGTTTGAGGAGAGGAGGCTCTCTTCGTTAGCCGTGCTCGTTGGGTGGCGCGGCCCGCTCGCTCCATTAACCCGTTCATAGGCGATCCAGCGTCGTGGCGTCGTCTCACACTCCCGTAAGCCGGCAGTAAATCACCTCCGGCTCCCACCGCCACCCTTTGCGCCCGATTCCCTACCTCTTCCGTCTCTTCTTCCATCGCTTCGGAAACCGTGGCGGCGCGCAAACCCGAAACTCAAGCCAAACATACGAACAACCAACGTCGAGTCGTGCGCGGGGGTGTAAGATCGCTTGCGAATCTGTAATCGCCGTAAACCTGAGGACTTAGGCGGTCGGAACCACGGATTCGCTATCTGCACGCGTTTACACACACACGTGCATGTGCTCACACGCCGAGACGAAAAGGCGCGTGCGCGCGTGTACGAGCTTCTCACAGTGTAAACGGAGAACATTCGAGCGTAGGATGAAAGAGTGGAAAGAGAGAGAGAGAGAGAGAGAGAGAGAGAGAGATGCACACACACACACACACACACACACACATATATATATATATATATATATATAAAACGCGGACTAAAAGGAAGGGATGAGGAGAACATCGGCGGTCGCCTCTAGCCTAAATCTATATTTCTACCGCCCATATTCCCGTATCTGTTCATCTGGTACCGGCGACCTAACCGTGGCAGAAGCGTTTCGCGCCACCTTACCCCCTCGTCCCGTGCCGTTTCGTCCTGTTCCATCGCATCGTGAGAGTTAGAGAGAGAAACAGGGGGGGATCCCGTTTGCCTCTCCGTGCTCTCGAACAACCACCTACACCTCGAACTCGCACCCTCTTCTGCCACTTCTCTCCTCCCTTCTCCGCTAAGCGACAAATCCTCGTGGTACTCCTACGGACCGGTACAGCGCGACGGCACGAGCACATTTCCCTGAAATACGACGTCCCCGGGAGCATAAACGCCGTTACTATTCCCACAAGTTGTAACTGGTGTTAATTATTGACTTGATATATATATATATATATAATACACACACACACACACACATATATATATATATATGTATACATATATACATACATACCAAACTAGCGGAGCGACCATAGACGCGCGAATACTCACAGGGTGAGTTTGCACAAACGGAGTTATTCGCGTGCGACGCTCCCTGCCGATATCTGATTATCGTCCGTCTTTGGTGCGATAGTGCAAATAATTAAACGGTCCACGGCTTTCCCTCCCTCACCCCTTTCTCGCGTTTATATTCGCGGAGAGATTGGTCCTCGCTATGAAACGAGAAACGAACGGATGCCGAGGCTTTATAAGGGTGTTTCTTACTTTTGCATGTCGTTATCGAAGTGGACGATGAGCTTAGATGTTTGCTAAGTAAGCATAATCCAGATTTATTCCTTTGAAGTATTTTTTATATGCATAAAATGCTGTTTTTCGATAATATTTTAGTTAATACTCGCTTTATTTATTTTTAGAACAAGTATTTTTTTCTATTTTTCTAAAGATCGTTTTTTATAAATATAAGTTAAAGTTACTGGACACTTGTACAAAATATTAGAAAACATTAATTAACAGAGACATGATGTTAAAATAATTGTGATTTGAAGGAATAAAAATCAAATCGAATTGTGTGTCGAATAAGTACTTCAACAAAGTAATAATGTATTAATAACAAAGAAAATAACTTGCTTGCATAGATTTACGAGCAAAATATATTATCTGCATTTAACTGCTTTCTTCGCGGACGTACTCCGCCGGATCTTTTGTAACCCTCCCCTTTTTACGCACGGTAAATTTCTCGTGGGTCGCATGGGACAGATGCCTGAAGTTACCCCACGATGACGCCGCAGAAGCCGCGCATTCCGCGTGGCTGTCTCGAGTGTCGTCGCGCGCTGAAGGGAACATTAAACGAGGATTTACGAAAACAGGCAGTCGGAAAAAAGGTCTGTGCCGGCCATCGTGCGCGGCACCCGTGTTTGTACATTTGCGAATATTTCCCCGACGCGCGTGATTTTCATTTTTCATAAAAGGAGAGCGTTTGCTTCAGCAGGAAAAAAAGTATATAAGAATGCTGCGAGCAGCATTGGGCTTTATTAAAGGATCTTTGTATCGTACTGGAGATATTCAAGTTAGAATTCGGCTATTGGTATATGGTACATTCTTACTGCTGTGCTTTAATTAATTAAATATTCAATAAATGCAGTGAATGATAAGGATATACAATTTACTTGGTTTAGTATACTTGTTTGTTAATCATTCTATGATTTAATAGCGCTTAATTAAGAAAAAAACAATTTCATGTCAATTTTATTTGACTAATATTAATGAATCGGTCAAATTCTTATTTTCTGATTTGTATCTTTTGATTGAATATCTCTTTTTGCGATGTATAGAGATGTGTTGATATGTCGCAGAAACAGATTCATATATTTATATATTTATATATTATTATACGAATTACTGAGTACTAATATCGCGGCAAAACGGGGATGAGTCAACGCAAAGAAAGGATCGATGTGAGCTGAAAGTGTCGAGAGAAGGGAGTTGATACCGCGGCAGGCAAAACGGTGCAGACGCTCGGTTGTTAAACAGTAAGCATGAAAGATGGTGATGCCGCCCGAGGGAACTCCTTCCGCTACTTTCATTATTAAAGGTCCCTTCATAATTGACGGACTTGCCACGCAGTTTTCAGCAGAACTCGGCGCCGGTCTCCCGTGAAACCATCCCACCGACTGACGATGTCGTGAACTTTTTCGGTGTCTCCTAGAGGCATATAGTGAATATTGAGTCGCGAGAATCGAATTGCGGAATTTCGTATGCAAATATCCACGAACTTTGCCTGTCTCAATTTATCGCGTATCTTTAAAACTGTTATTTCTAAAAGAGAAATCTGAAGCTGTTTTTGTGTATGAAAAAGTTTGCGAAGTTATGTAGATAAATTTCTTCATAATATTAGATTAATGGAATAAAAAAAGGATTACAATTTGCTACAATTTGCTTGTTTTTTTACAAATACTACATTGTGTTAATTACGGTGGATATTGGATAATAACAGATTATTAGATGATAATATTCAACATTTTTTTAAATATTTAAATTTCGGTATACCAACTATAAAATAAATAATTAAGATATATATATATATATATGATACATGAAACAAGTAACCAATCGAATATAATCAGTATTTTTATGATAAACGCATAATTTTGAGTATTAATTATTACAATTTTTTTTAATGCATGTATTTCTATTCGGAGCAAACGTATATAGCAGTACAATGAACATTTTAAAATACAATGTTGAGCACAATTACCGCTTAACCACAAATAAATCTGCTCATAGCCGTGCAAGAGAAGACCGATCGCAGAAAGCAGTTCGTTTGTCGTTTCGATTTGTTTCTAGAGAGAGAAAAGCTATCTTCTAAGCAGACGAATCGTGTGTATGGAAGGGCCCCCTCCCTCTACCTACGCATTCCCTGCCATCGTAGGAAGCATCCAGCTAAATTGAAAGTTCCATCTGAGAGGGAAATACATTTGTAAATGAAACAGGAGTCGCGAGCGTATGCCAGCGGAAGCCTGCGGCTATTCAATCTAACCAGGGCACAAAGCTAATAGAAATCCTACGTCTTTCGCATAAAGGAAACCGTGAAATAAAATCGAATGTGAATCCTCTTGCGCGGATTACCAATAACTTGAGCGTTCGCTAGCGAGATTAGCGGAATCAACTCAACCCGCGGTCATATGTTTGCCAATCGAAACACTGCCAACCGAAAAACAGATTTCGGAATGTTAGCCTTTGTTTGATACTTAAGGGTTCTCTTCAAAGGAAATAATCGAGAAATTTATTAAACTTCAAAAGTCTCTGTTAACTAATAGTTGTAGATTATGAAAGATTGGAACAAAGTTGATGTATTATGAAATTAAAAAATATTGTAAATGAGTAAGAAGCGCCAAATACGATCGAGACTGGAACTTGATGTCTAATAATATTTTTATATAAATTTAAAATATATTTCAAAAATATTAAATTCAATAAATATTAAATTAATAATTATTAATCTTTTTATGAAATAATTTTATTAAACTACGTGTGAATATAAAATATTTCTAATTCTCATTTACTTGCATGTGACATACATGTACGCTTATAAGCTTATTTTAATATATTAATGTAATAAGTTACTTTACAATTGCTCTGTTATCACTCGATATTTCCAAGCTTCCTCCCCAAATTTCTTCATTGCACATAAAACATAACGTTTAAAGTACTGTTAATTACGATCGCACACGCACTAATCACCAAAATAAAATAATGGCAAGACACTTTGCACGGCACTCTTGATATTAATTGCATGCGACGCGACACATATTATATTATGAAAGAATTATATGATAAAAATATAATTGCATGATTCTGCTCTTGTGACTTCTCGCAAATTAACGCAATAGAATGTTAAACGACAAAGAGTTTAACGAGTTAAGTCTTCGATTGTGCATAATAAACGCTGAATTTATGTTTATAATTAGTAAATGTTAAAATGCGAGATTAATTACAATTATATAATATCTATTGCCACACAATTAATAAACTTGAATTTTAAGATGCAATGAACCATTTAAAAATGCACACTTAAAATTTAGTATAGCGTTTTCTCGTATTTGCCAAAATCGCAATTTGAATAGTAACTCTACGCATAGCTTGCCTGCTGTGAATTAAATTTTACTGAGTATGATAACGATATGATTTTGTATAAATACAGCAGAATGCGATATGCATTCTACTGTTCCACGTAAAAAACATACTGACAAGGAAACACAAGAAAATATCCGCCTTAATGAACTTTTAATATGTTGTAGTCTAAAATATTTAATTCAAAATAAAACACACGTATTTTTTTATACGTCCAGATAAAAG
>Ga0157364_1007761_pt1 | contig 11117 bp, 8 predicted proteins | sample AttsexASBM2_FD_111476 | JGI IMG/M metagenome (GOLD analysis project Ga0157364, IMG submission 111476) | Fungus gardens microbial communities from leaf cutter ant in Ribeirão Preto, State of São Paulo, Brazil - Atta sexdens ASBM2 | ecosystem: Host-associated > Fungi > Mycelium > Unclassified ... | reverse complement strand
AGAAAGAAAAAATATATATATATATATATATATATATATATATATATATATACACATATGTATGTACGCATGTATATGGGGAGGATGCAGATAAAAAGATCCGCGAACAAGAGATTTCGGCGGTACCATTTAGATAATAGATAAAAAGAGAGACACAAATGTATAGACCGAGAGAGAGAGAGAGAGAGAGAGAGAGAGAGAGAGAGAGAAAGAGAGAGAGGAGGAGGAGGAGGAGGAATAGGAAAAGAAAGAAAAAGATGCTAGTGAGAGAAGTGAGAGCGGTATTCCCCAAAGCTGAAAACGCCGAACCACCGTGTGGAGCCTTCCGCCACCTCTTCTACCGCTGCTCAGCTCAACTCATGCATTATTAAAGCCATGTATTTAGTCGATATGGGTATGCAAAGCAAGACGTAAGCCGCAATAATAAGCGTACTGAGAGGAAACGAGAGAGGGAGGGAGAGAAGAGAGAGAGAGAGAGAGCGAGAGAGAGAGAGAGAGAAAGACAAAGAGAATAGAAAGAGGTCTTTGGTGCAATGAGAGAGTAAAAGGATAGAAAACGAAGGTGGAGGAATGGAACTTGGTGCACGGCATTACGTGCAAGAGGTTGTGGTGTACAGTACACTATCTGGGATTTCCGTGCGAGGGGAGGAATGGAGCAGAGAGAAAGAGACAGAGGGACCACGCATGACGGGGCTGAGGGAGTGTTGGAAAGTGTCGGAGGGTGCCGGAGGGTGAAAAGAGAGGGAAGCACGCTCACCTATGGTGCCCCCTATGGGCGGGGTGTAGAGATGAGGCGTTTGCGCCTGCGTCATCGTACTGATGGTGCCCAGGGAGTCGTACAGCTCGGCGGAGGTGGCAATAGCGTTCCCGGGGAATCCACTGTGTTCGTAATAACCGCCGCCTCCACCGTTGCCACCGCCAGTGCCGCCGCCGCCACCACCGCCACTGCCGCCATTTCCACCGCCGCCGTTTCCACCGCCGTTTGTACCACCGGTCGTACCGCCGCCTCCACCGCCACCAAGCTCGCTCAGGAGCTTGTGCTCGTCCTTGATGCTCCATTTACTCGACCACAGCTGCAACATAGACCAGCGAAACCTGAAGTCGAAGTTCGCGAGTTTGAGGGACATCCGAGAACAAGCGCCAAGATTGACTTGAATGTTGTAGCTCAGCCCACTTGGTCTCCCGATTACTGCAAGTGCTGGCCGAGAATTACGCGGATATTCTATGAAACTTGGCTCGCTTTTGATTGATTAGGGTATTTTAATGGAGATACTATATATATATATATATATACTATCGGACCTGATTCACGTGGTCTGAGGTTTTAACCTCATTCGAATCCCAATTACCTATACGAATATAGATAGTCTATTTTGTAATTGAATACATTTTAATAAACAAATTACTGTCGAAACATTCTGCTATCCAAAAAATTTCTTCTCGACTACTTACGTTTGAATATAATTGATCGCCATTGTAGTTGTTCCTTTGCCTCTTCAAATCGTTATCGGCGTGGTCATTCAGGTCGCGATTATCATCTGTAAAAATTGAAAGAGCTGTTAGAGACAAAATTCATTTTTTAATTTGTAGCAACATATCACAAATATGTATCGTCATTCAATATTAATCGCCAGTAGTGATTCCAATATTAGAACAACATGCAGAATGTTCGATGAATGTTATTTCCATCGGTGTATATCTCGAATTTGATAATTTCGAAACGCGAGGGAAAATGGAGCAGGGATGAACATTTCACACAGGACAGCACATCAACCGGTACGATCGGGTACGATGTATAGTCATCCACCCACACGCAGATCGGGTCCTATACGCGGCCGGTCTCTCGTATTACCCACGAATCAAGACACAAATTAAACGTGGCTGGCCGAAACTAAATTGAATCTGTCGAGGGCAGGATGCGCGGCGCGGTATGGCTCGCGCGCGTAGACGACGTATGGCATTGATAGATAGAGAAACAATTTCGATTCTATTATATGTCTTTATTATCTCCCGGTCGTCCCGGCGGTTTAATATAGAAACAGGCACGTGGGACGAGTGTCGTTATTCCGGTGCTGAGGGTGTGGGCATCGCGAACCCTTGCCGGGGATGAGGTCGTGAACGGAACCGACCGGTGAGAGGTATAGGGATGGACGACGAAAAAGGGGGGTAAGGGGGACAACAGTACCGACGTAACATCGTTGGTGGGGGTAGATAGTCCAACGTTCTGGGGTATCTCGAATAATTAAATGACCATCCGAGGGTGGGACGAGTGGAGTACGCCTAGCATAGGGCTCGTTAAACCTCCCTGTCAAGTTGTGATTGTCCGGCCGGTCGAGAGTGACGATCCCGACCATTCGAGCGGCAGAGTTTGTTCCTGGACCGCTATAAAACCCTCGTTTCAAACACCGGCGGTGGCAGTGCCCCGTGCGTTCTCTTCCTGCTCCCGATTCTACTTGAATTTTACGATTTGATCGGCCGAATTAATCGCGGCCGAGCTATGCCACGATATAGACGAGTATCGTGTTACGATACAATTTTACTAGAGTTTAGGACACTTCCTGAGGATATCACAGTTCCAGCTTGTAGGTCAAGATTATACGTGAACCGAATTCGAGTAATTAGTAAAATCATGATTTAAAAATTTTATTGTACTTTAGATTTATCTTCTTTTTTTTAATTTTTTGCACTGAAAGAAAAGATTGGCTGCTGCAGCAAATTAGATGGTAAATATGGCATAGCATTTCAAATTTTTGGTTGCTGCAGCCAATTTTAAAATGCTATGCCATATTTACCATCTAATTTGCTGCAGCAGTCAATCTTTCCTTTCAGTGTATGGATATATACAATGTTGAAAAGTTAATCAAGTCGTATTCAATGAAGTGTACTTTTATGCGAACCAAAGTTTGCAGACTTCGAGAAGGCGATCCTCGACAGATTTGACAACGAATGAATTATGTCGCGCGGAAGGAAGGTCAGCGTCCCCCAAAAAAAGAGCAGTAAATCGAATAACTCGATTGATGCTCAAGAGGGCAAAGCACGCGCTTGTACGAGCGAACGAACGAGCGAGCGGGCGAACGTTCTCGCGTTATTCGAAAGCAATTGAGTCAATGTTAAGCAATACAATACACGGGTAATAATGGACTTTGGGGCGAATCTGGCCCCGCGGTGTATCCCCTACGTCCAGGGGATTCATAGGGTGGGACACGCCGGGCTTTGGGATTCTGCATGGGGTCAGAAGCGCGCAGATGTAACGCGACAACAAACAGCCTCGATAGATTGCAATGCTTCCCTCGAGAGGTCGTTCGTAAATTCGTAATAAGCTCCGGGATCTTTGAGTACGTCTTGGCTCGCTCGTCGAAGATATAAATAATAGCGCGCTGGAACCGCTTCGATTTTTCTCGATCGACGAGTCTCAAATTGTAGGAACATTGGAATTCGTGAAACTCGATACGTTATAAAGATTAATAAATAATATTTTTCAACAAACGCTGTACCACGTGTGTGCTCTGATTCGACAACTCTTTGGGGATCTTTGATTGTAATTTTGATTGTAATATCTGACTATCGAATTATGTATTCTGCCAAATAGACGATTTTATCTCTGGATTATATCATTCCGGACTTTAAAATCACGATACAACTTCTACAAAGCGTCTTCATTATATTCTTTTACTGCCAAATTGTAATGTTCAATATTCTGTTTATTTTTTTACAGTGAGAATGATCAAAATTATGATTAAAATTTTGTTACTTATTATCATTAATATTAATATTCATGTACAAATTTTACACACTACTATCCTGTGTTGGCTTACATTTGGCATGCATTTCTGATTTATTATTTATTTCTATTGAAATCTTATTATTTTATATTTATAAAAATTCCTTCTATTTCTTTAATATATAGCGTTCATAATTCAGTATAAATTCAGTATAAAATTAACTGAAACACGAGGATCTTTCGAGTTACGTCCGATCTAGCTACTGTAAAACAACAGCGTTTTCATCACTGGAAAGTTAAAAGAGGATCGATCGCGTTTTATAACACAGTTTTTCCCGCGAGTCTCTCTGGTCAGAGGATTTCATTAAATTTGAGTACTTGTGGCTAGGTTAACGCGACGCTCGGTCGATTTTTACATTCTGACGCATAGCACCGGAGGAACGTTCGAAACGATCGCCATGCTCGCTCGTTGAAATTCCAGGCGGTTAGGAGGTACGCGTATACACGTACGTACACGCTGATGATCTCCCCAGAGGATAGGAAAGCTAATGTGTCGTCGGGGCCGAGATAGAGAGGAAGCCTGTCTGTGGTCTCTGTCTCTCTGTGAAGTTTATAATCTAATACGTATACCTACCCTCTCGGCGCGAGCGCACCGCTTGCAAAACATTGAGTGCTCTCACCGCGGACGCGACCACTTTTGCGGCCGCGTATCGCCGCTCTCATAATCCGATTATATTGAATTACCCATGTACCTATCGGCACACTGCGCGCCGCGTTCCCGCGTACGAATCGATACACCTCGCCGCGAAACGCGCGCTCGCGGAATTTTGATCGAGCTCACGCGCGCGGTTTTCCTCGCTGCATCGCATCGCGCAACGCTGCGGCCTGCTCGTGTATGTATCACAGAACAGAAAAAACGCAGCGGAATCATGTCGATCGAATTAATCTAATCGTTTTCCCGATGACACGGGTAATGGATTAGAAATTTTTTTCTGCTTCAGCATTTTGCTGGACGCAAGATTATTTCGCAACTCGCGAGGGGTTTTCGCGACGCGATCGGCACAGAAAACCTCTTGCGGAGCCAAAGCGCCGTTGTCGGTCACGTGTACGCGGCACGTGTCATGAATATTTCGGTCTGCGTTATTCACGCAATGACAGCAGAATGAATCGCAACACGTGCTCGGTGACGTTTGACTGATAACCTTGCAGTGTATGCGGCTAATCTTGGTTCGCTCAGGGCAATGAGTGCTTCAAGTGACTCGATCATTCGCAAACGAGCACGTAGAAAATGTATGGCTCAAAACATATGTCCTAATAGACAAATTTTCTACATCGGGCATCCGTACGCAAACAATATCGTCATATTCTATTTTTATCATCTTTTATTATCCTAACCACACGTTGCTCAATATTATTGTGTGAGAAGTGTTACGTGATATAAACGAGAGTAAAAAATCACTTGTAATTTATTGCATAAGCTGTAAATACTGTAACTTTGTCTCTGTATGTCCATTCAGTAAATAATTGAATAAAATACAAGGGAAACCAAGACTCGTTGTCATAAAAGGCAAGTTGTATTATCTCTAAATTCTTTGGAATCTCACTCTAAAGAGCCAGTGAAAAGTGAACCAATCTTGAAAAAGAGTGATTTAATTTTCAATCTTTAAGAATGTGATTTTGCTCTTCAAAGTGATAATTCACTCTAAAAGTTTTAGAGATTTCCGTTTATGTATTTATGGTGAAAGAGACAATGGAAAAGTTATTGCAAAATATCTCTTTTATAACATAAATATTTTTCTCTAAGTTTCATTTAAAACAAATTTCGAACAAATGTTGCAATAAAAAAGACAAAAATCTAATCGAAGAAACAAGTACATTTTTTAGTATTTCATAATTTCATATTCAACGTTCTTCAATTTAGATAATCTAAGTAATATATTGTTAGTTAAAAAAAATTTTACCATATATTATTTTGAGTATAATAACAGTAACTTGTAATAAAATGATTGTAATAAAATCAGAATCACGTAGGGATAAAATACGTTGACTCATATTTAAGAAAAGATTAGCCTGACTTGTTATACCATTTGTGCACACATTCGATTACAATTTAATTCTAGCAAAACATTTTGTATTTAATATTGCTATTCTATTTCTATATTAAGTAAGCTAAAACTATAGTAATTTATATTTGTTTTTCTAACATTATTATTAATAACATTTTGTTATTTAAAATTTAAATTATCATTACAAAATTACTTTAAATAATCTTTACTCAAAAATACATTATATCTACTGTCTGTTTCTTATTTCTATTATATTTTCATTAATTTAAAGTTTATCATAGAAGCAACTTACATCATAATACATATCAATTTATCTCATCTCGAAACAAATTACTACAATGCAGCATATTATTCATATAATGCAACATATCATTCATTTCAGTTACTAAAGAAATTATACAGAGTATTATATATACAATCATTTTGGTGTGAAAATGTAGAGAAAGATTGTCTCTGCCACCTTAGTATATTTTAATCATAATAATTAATGATTTACAAAATCTAATGTCGAAATTATAAAAATTGTGTCAACGATTTCTAGTTTCCCCTAATTCATGAATTTTCGCAATTAAATAATGCGAAAATTTGAATATTCAAAATCGAAACAATAAGAGCATACAAACAAGCGTTAATGATACGATTTATGAAGTTATATCATCGTATATAGTACCAAAGTCTAATTACAAGTTTTTTTGCGAAAAATTGTTTAACTTCTTAAGAAGTTGAACAATGAGAATTCATTGTCTATTTGCAAACTAAAGACTTACATTTTATGTTATCGAGGCTGCAACGACGATATAATATTAATATTGAAAACTTACATCGCGTTAATTTTTATAAGCGACTAATTTTTATGTAAGTTACTGCATCTCATACGATCCATAATTGTACGAACAATTATTCGATCTCAAGTATTGCAACGTGAAAATACGCTACTATTCAATTTATATACCTGCAATAGTAATAACATTTCTTCCTGACGCATGCTATCGCATCACGCTGTTTCACTTCGAGATTTCTGCAAGTTCAGTTGCAATTCGATATCTCAACTACAGCGATCTCGTTGCCGATAATAAGCGTTGGATTCAGTATTGAATAATGTTACACGATGACAGAGCGTAATTGGTAAATATAAGAAGATGCGAACGAAGAAGCAAGGCCAGCAGCACGAGCGAAGAGTTGCAAATGACTCACCGTCAACGCTGCGTTTTCTCTTGATGCTATTGCCATTGGGATCCTGATGGTGCGCCGGGATACCCAGGATGCCACTGATACTGTAGGCGTTAGGAGCGGTGGCAGCTGGATGACCTGCTGCCGTCGCAGGTGCATGTGCTATCACCGACACGGAACCGCCCGATCCTGGCTGGCCTTGCTGTTGACCTTGCTGCTGCTGCGCCTGCTGTTGCTGATGCGCGTGCTTCGCCTTCTCCGCCGCCTTGTTCCTCACGATCCTGCGAACAATAGATCAGACATTGTATAATGTCCACCAAAACTGCCATGTCACCAAGAGACGTCTTGCTTCTCTGTGTTTTTCTCTTTCTCGATTAAAAATTTAAATAAATCGCATCGGCTGGTAATAAATCGCATCTTCGACAACCGATTTGGATCTCATTGGAAACGCTTTCGGCAAAGTAGAAGTGTAGACGCATCTGCGCTGCGCGCGCTGCGTATCTATTAATATACAGTGACTTCATAGTGCAACAATAGAGTGGCACAAAGTACCGATTGTTAATTCCAAGTCCGTCGGGCGCAGAGCGATTCGCGTTCGAGATTGATGATGAAGCTTGCCATTGTTACGAGACAAGATCTTCCTGTTGAGTGCGCGCGGTATAGCGCAGCGGTTTGACTCTTGAGCGGTGATAAACAGAGATCAAGATATTGAATGATCGATCGCAAATCACACGATTCGGATTGCACGAATTGTGAAATATACAAAAATTTAAGGAGAAATAATACATATGTAAATGAAACACGTATGTTATATCTAATTTTTTTAAAAAATACCGAAATATTTCTCCTAAAAATAATCTCCTTTCGTTTCTTCAACGAGTGTCTGTTACACTCAATGCGGAAGAGCAGAACGAGTCGCCACGACGAAAGTAATGATTGTTCATTCCAATTCCATCACGCGGTCGATCATAAATCCTGACATCACCGCTTAGAGCGCGAGGCTATGTCTGCTTGACTCTACCAGCGATAACCGACGGAGCCGCCCTATACGGTGCTGATCCGCGGAGTCACGGGTTACACGATGATTAATTACGATTACGCGGGTCACTTCGCCAACGATCATTCTTCTTGATTCCGATGTATAACCTAGACCTACCTACCTACCGCGAGTATACACTTCATCTCCCTCGTACGAACGTCGTTGTATATGAGGAGACGCGAATAGTTTCATTATTGTTACCCGATGTCGGGACCGTTGGCCGCTACCTTCGAATAGCAACCAGCGACGTGACTTTGCGGAACTTGGCCGCATCGTATCATAATCGCATCGAGGGAGAACCGCCGCCGCCGCCACGGATGTAACGGAGTGGCCATCTCGACTCTCCCTTTTCTCCCCCCGTCGAGTACAGGCGTATGCACTGGCTGCTTATTATCCGTGATATATTGCGCGTGCGGTTTCAATGGTCAGCCGCTCTCCCGACGTCGGTATCAATTATCTCGGCGAATATTCACGGTGGTGCGCTGTTAATCTCGCACGAACTAAATCGCGCGCTTTGCAGCGCCAACAACCGGCCGCGTCTAGAGATCCTCAAGTAAAAGAATAACAGTCAAGAAATGTATGATTATTCTTTTTAAACTTTCAGCTCTGACGGCTAATTCTTACGATACGCTTTATAGGTAACGAAAAATATGTGGTAGCCTTAAGAAATTGGACACTATACGTTTGGTTCGCCAACTATTTTTTAGGCTCTACTTAAGATGGAATGAAATAGATTATGTACAAAACAGAATAAGATATCCAAACATTTCATTCTAGCTTCAGCAGGTTTTGAAAAATATGGCAGACCAATTAGAAATCTAACCGTGTCGGAATCTCTTGAAGATCCCTAACCGCGCTCGACACGCTCTTTCATCCTTGGATGTGATTTAACGTTCTCCACGTAATGACTTTTTGTACATAGCTGATAACATACTCATCAGAACAGGCATATCCAGTAACAAATCGGCGAGAGTTCGTTTTTCAAAAGATTCGCTCAAAGATTTTTATGCGACGGTAGATACATGGACGGTAGATACTTGAGATTGTAGTACATTTTTCGCATAAATTATCAGTAAGGCGTTTAAATTTTCATGAATTTACACTTTGGATTTCTCAGCAATACTCACAGTACAACTATCTTTCTTCTATTAAGAAGAAGAGAGAATACCAAAAAGATTACTAAAAATGTAAATTTCCGCATAGAGTAATTCGCAAGGATAGTATGTAACGTGTGCCCCACACACACATACGCTTGGTCGTAGAACGTAGTGAACATCTACTCTTTTTCAACGATCATTCTTTTTCACCTCGTAATGCACTTTGGAGCGCGTCAGGTTAACGATTCCTCGCCGGGATGGGCCAGTACGTAATGGATCGACATTAAGTCCTTCGTTTCTGCCGTGGATGTGTTTGTGGGCTAGGTAATCGTGGGGGTGCGAGCAACGGCGATCAATCAGATGACACCTGTTGCCCAATCTCCCTCGTTCGTTCGCCACCTTCACCAATTCGCAACAATTAGCAGCGATCCTTATCAAGGTTAGACTCTAGGGTAGCCGAGGTACCAACGATCCTAAACCGACAAGTTATCGCGCGTCGCTCTCCACACATAGAAATTACACACGTGCAATGTAACTAATCACTATCGTGTTTTCCGATAACGATAAACTAATTAACCTGACTACTACTCATTGCATTTATACATATTAATTAATTATCAAATAATTAACGTGATCCAAGTTTCTATTTTAAAAATATGTGTCTATTGAATATATTGATAAACAGATCGAATCAAAAGATATTTAAAGAAATATTTAAAAGCATAAGAAAAATATTTCTACTGGAGAACATTATGGCTTGATAAAAACGTTGTCGTGTTTGTTCACTATAATATAATATAATCAGCGATGCGTTCATTATTTTTCCGTGGTGAAACATGAGAGGTATTTCGTGAATGATGAAAATCAGACGCGTGTCTTCCGCGAAACAGCACGTAATGACTTTACTCGCACGATATAATGAACGTAATCGACGATCTAATAAATGCAACGGCGCCCGAGAAGTAATCCTTTTGCTACAACAGGTGCAGATTATATCGCGATACAGATGGTGCGAACCGTTGCGACACGGTACGCTTCGTTCGGCGAACTCGACCGAATGAACGAGAGCTTTCGCGTTAAAATTCATTGCGCGCCCGGGCCTCGGCACTCTAATTAACGTAATCCTTTGCGAGCGTGCTCGTTATCGATGCATTGCTAAATATCAGCAGCCGGCTGGTAATTTTCTATGCCACTGACAGGGGATGAAGCAATTCGCCAAAGACTAATCGAATTGTTGCGCAGCTTTGCGCAAGTAGATCCCAATGTTGTGTTATTATTTTCGTTACGTTATGCATGAAACATTAATACTATGAGTTAAGAAAAAGCAATTTCGAAAGATTTTTCTGAGATGAGAATGATTGGAGATATTTTGTTTATAATGTAGAACATTGATCCTTTAAGAAACTATCATTTTTGAAAAGGAAAGATTGTATATCGATTGTACGGAAACAAGGAATGCCACTATAAAGGGTAGTCTAAGGTAGAAAGAAAGAGAAAAAGAGAGAGTCTTTTATGGACAGAGGTTGCCGGGAAAATAGAGAAGCGAGTGGATGAGAACGAAGTTCGTACGACGTAACCCCAACATTTTCCTGACGCTACAATGTTTCTCCCTTCGTGCTTGATTCTGCGCTCTTGTTCTTCTCTTTCCCTTTTCTTTGTCTCTTTCCCTTTTCTTTGTCTCTTTCTCTCTCTCTCTCTCTCTCTCTCTCTCTCTCTCTTTCTCCTACCATTCCGGTACTTCATCTAATCATTGAGTGCGCCCTTTCTTCTGTGCTTTTCCCCGTGGCGATTCTCGTTGCGATCTGCGGCGCGAGACGATGCGAGCTCGACGGTTTCCAACACAGATTTCACAACTTGTTTTACTTCTTCCATCTATATAATTAAGCTTCCATGCTTAAACCTGATAAATTGCTAACAGTGACTTTACGAGAAAGAAAATGGCATTTGGTACGTATTACAATATACAAATAATCACAATCTGTTTTTTTTTTATAACATCGCGTACTAATCGTTGAAGGTTTTTT
>Ga0157364_1007760_pt1 | contig 11118 bp, 8 predicted proteins | sample AttsexASBM2_FD_111476 | JGI IMG/M metagenome (GOLD analysis project Ga0157364, IMG submission 111476) | Fungus gardens microbial communities from leaf cutter ant in Ribeirão Preto, State of São Paulo, Brazil - Atta sexdens ASBM2 | ecosystem: Host-associated > Fungi > Mycelium > Unclassified ... | reverse complement strand
TTACGTCAAGTTGACGACGTGGACATCGCGTCGTGGGTATTCGTTGAAACTATGATTTGATTAAAATCATGTATTAGGCGATTAGAGAAATATTTAATTTAAATAGCTTGATCTCAATGGACTTATTCGACTATTTTTAAGAGTTTCTTGTATTTCAATGTAAATTAAAAAATGATAAACTTTTTTCATAAAAAAAAAAAGATAATATGTATAGAAACAATATGTCAACTATTACTGTCAAATTATTATTACTGTTCAACTTTTACTGTTAAAATTAAAACTGTTAAAACTGTTAAAAGTATAGTTGACATGTTATTTCTACATATTACCTTTTCTCATAAAGAGCATGACAAAGGGGGAAGAAGAGAGAGAGAGAGAGAGAGAGAGAGAAAGAGAGAAAGAAGAGTAATCGATTTTGTTTCGCATATTATCTGTCGAAATCTTCCGACGACAAAGACTTCAATATTGTTTCAGAAAGGAAGGCGTACAACGTCATCGATGCGCAGCGTACTGATAATGCTTCCGCAATTATTTTGTACATAAATACATGGTGCAAAGTTTTTACTTACGAAAAAGCATTGTAACGGACAGGATGCGTTAAATGGTCCGACGTTGCATAAATGCTGTGCGGCCAACGAAAGCGCGAGCGACTCTTGTCCTTTTCGCGCCTATCTCTGCCGAAAATTACATATAATGGTGAGAGGCGCGTGCGAAAGTTTGGGCAGCTGCCGAAAAGTGACGGTTGCACCAAGTGCAATAACGGTATGGTCCGGCACTTGCACGCACTTGCCCTCATTGCATTGGTACCGGATAACATTCGCGGTTGTACCGACCGTTTACGTATCGACGACACTACTTTGCTGCATGTGCATGTTGCGTCTCGTATAACTGTTTCGCTTCCACTCATTCGCGAACTCGTGCGTTCGGCACTTTTGTGTCGCGCACGGATTGCCCGGTAAAATGCATCTGCCGTTTTGTGGATTCATTTTTATTTATCAGTGCGCGTATGGACGCGGAAACGCGTGGCTCTTCGCCAATCTCGTGCACGAAAGATGGAAATTATTAGAATTATCGAAAAGATTGTGTCTGTCGCGCGAGAACGATGCGACGTTCGATACGGTAAACGGAAAAGTCGATCGAGGACACGATAACTTCCTAATTACATAGGGACAGTGTCCCAAAATTTCCAATATTGTAAAAACTATTTGTCGTTATGCAATTATTTCGCATGCGAGAACGCAGGTGTTGGCGCGAAGACATACAGAGGTTTATGAGAAAAATATCAGATTATAGAAAAAAAAAATTCGTCATTATCTGATGTAACAATTAATACAAATTATTTGATGATGAATTTTTTTTGTATTGACGGAATTTTTTTTCTTTTTTTTTTTCTTTTTCTTTAACAATACGACATATCTTGGCAAAACGATAAAATATACGAAGGAGCGGGAAAGGGAGATAAAGAGCACAGGCACGTGTAGGATGCGTCATTTGCTTAATTGCGCTATTTCAGAGACACCCGGTCGCGTTATTCGACCACGCGTGCAACCGCACGACGATGCACGCGTCCGCTATATGTCTCGCCAATCCGAAAGATTCGCACGAGTGAAGGAGAGAGAAATCTTCTCGTTTAGACCGCGCAACACTGCAACGCGACGCGATGCAATCTCTGACGCTATGATTTAATTAGACTGGGGACAGACAGCAACGTATATACTAGTGAATTGTGTGACGGCGCGTTACGGCAATTAAGAATTACGTCGTAAATTATTTCCCATGTAAATGAAATTGTAACGTTGATTTATTGTCTATGTTGATGTATTAATGATTTTTCTAATTAAAGATTTATCTCGAAGATTGGAAAAGAGCAAATATATTCATACACAATTGATAATTTATTAAATTTCAGTTATACAATATATAGATAAATATATGAATAAGTGGAATAAATAATTATGTGGCACTCATCAGAAATTCAATAGAGGTCGAATAGGTAACATTACAAAATTATTGGAGTCAAAGGGACTCATCTTTCTATACGGTAGGCGTGTCGCGAATGTCGCGGTACATCGAATGATGTAGGAAATTAAGACGCTTCGGGGATGCGAGCGACGTGTATATTTAAGGAACGTTTGAAAACGGAGAATGGAAAATGGGAAGCGGACATCGAGAGAGTGGTAGACTGATGGAAGGACGACGATAGGGCAAGAAACGGTGGGAGGCAGAGGCTGGCTTTTGACACGACACGTGTCGGTCGTCTCCCGTGCGAGATCTAAGACCGCGCTAGCTTCCGCTAATCCGAGAATCGGGCCTTTTAATGCGGGGACGAGGTTTCGCGATTATAAATATCAGAGATACCGGGAAGCCGACTCCGGGGAGATGTCTAGACTCTAAATGAAACTGCCGACGCGTTACTGGGGGTGCGTATAGCGCATCGTACGTCAAACGGACTAAGAGGAACGTATGCTCATCTTCTTGCTAATTCTAAAATCATTCTCGGCCTTAAACAGAATTTTCACGCTTTCGATCAAGTAATCAATACAATTTTATTCGAAGTCTTCATCGTTAATATGACTGTTGAGGTTGTGTGACATCCTGTAGACGTAAAAGTATGTTTTAAACCCTTGTTCTTTCTAACGAAGAATTATGAGTCGACTGCTCGCAGCTGCGGAGGACACAATTTCGTTTCGGAAATGTTAAAGTCAAACGGGAAGGCTCGATAGAAAAGTTAGGGTATTACGTGTAAGATGAATAGAGAGAAAGAGAGACCGACTAATGGCACGCGACTCCCACTCGAGGCGTCGAAACGACTAGTAAAATAGGAGGCCGATGCCGCGTTTGAGATAATTTTAGGAGAAGTCGGTGACGAAGGACTGCTGCGGTCCAGATGCATCCGCGCAACGCGTGCTGTATTGTTGCGCGGTGCAGTGTCACTATTTTTAGCATGAAAACAGGATAAGAAACGAGGATAAAACACTCCTTTTAATTCATTTTTGCACCCGTTATTGCACCCATAGGCTCTCTGATCACTGGAAAATATGAATTATTATATACAAGATCTCTTACCGGTCGTAAGTTTTATATATTAATGATAAGTTCTACACATATATATTTTATTTTTTACACATATATTTTATTTCTCATGTAAAACGATAAATTAATGCACTACAACGGGAAACGTTATTCGAACAAAGAGATAATTGCAATCGACATTGTTTAAATGACCGATCGTCAGTAAACGCTCGTGCTTTGGCAACTAAATTGCATAGACAGAATAGTTTTTTTTTCATAGAAACAATCGTGTCGACCATGATGGAAACAAATTCTTCCATTCGTACTAATGTCCTTGTTCACGCTGTATGTACGTCATTCCCGCGTATCTATCTCTGAAAAATTAAAGCACGTGCACTTTGTACGACGCTTACATCATAAATGGCTTCACGCGTATGCCGAGGCATTTTACTTATCGAAGCAATTTTTACTCGAACGCATGCCAGAGCTGCTCGGTTTTCTTGCATAAGGATGAGGAAGTTACAGGTGTGAAAGTAATATTAGACAAAAGAATCGTGCATCTCCCACTATAGTTCTTCGTTTGATATTTCAGATACTCTGTTCACATGCAATTTTCTCATATCCCTGGTAAACGCTGATCACTAATAAAATTCACGACGATTGCATTTATACTGCAGATTAGTTTACATAGTGCTCCTTTATTTCTATATATATATACAGCATATTGCAAGCAGTTGCGTGTAACGTCGCGTGTACTTGAAACAGACTCACGATATATTGAGTCTCTTATCCATGGAGAATATCTTCTTCCGCTTACTTGGGATCCCATATAGAGATGTTAGTTCGTAATTAGCTTTAGGACTACTTGCACTCTTTATAAGGTGTTTTTTTTCTGATAACGATATCTTAAAATTATGTATAATAATACTATATATGCTATGTTAATGCTGCAAGTATTAACATAACATGTATTATACATTGTAGAAGAATATAAATAACGTTTGATATTGATGAAAGTAACAATAAAGTGAAAGTGTCTTTTAGTAAATCATTCTTACATTGTGCTGAAAAAAACTTTTTGATATTTCTGACTGTAATTATGGTTACAATATTATTATTAACATTGTAGCAATAATAACTATAGTTATGGTAACATGTAATCATACTTTAGTATTCACAAATACTAAAGAATTTTTCTCTCAGCGTAAAAATTGAAAGATTTTTTTCTAAAAATTAATTATTTCAAATTTTCTAAAAATATTGCACAACAAATACTTTTTTAAATAATCGATTTGCATGGAAAATGCGTGAAAAGAAGTACGAGTCTTTACGTTTAAAGAGAAACGATGGAAAACTCTTGAGAAAATTATCGGAAAAGTGGCAAGTGGGGGATGATGCCGTGAGTCGTAAACTGTTAAGTATCAGACGGCGAGTAGAAAACGAAGCTGACGAAAAGGGGAAATGCGGGATCGTGGGACGGAAACGGATGCAGAAGCAATAACTTCCTCGTAGATTTATACGACCGTCGTGTGGTCGAGCCACAATAGAGTACGTAGATCGTTCTTTCTTTACTCTTTAATTTTTCTGTGCTTTATCACCTATATTCCTTCGACATACAAATGTCGTTTATTCAGAGTAAAGACTAATATAATTGATAGATAAGATATTATGCTTCATATTTTTGATTGTTCCGATTGAGACAAATTCGTACTATTTTATTTAGCTCTCTTTATTATTTTATCTTTTTACGATAAAGATTGGGAAAAAGAAAAAATAGGACATTAAGTATGATAAATATATTAAGTATGCTACGCGGAAAAAAGATTTTGCTGAAATATCTAAAAATTTAACTAAATACAAGTCTAAAAATAATTTTGTTGAACTATTAAAATAATTAGACAGAATGTTCTGGTTGTTAAAATATCAAGAAAAATTTTTTACAGCTTTGTTTATTATGCTTAAATTTCCTACAAACTTTGATGATTCAACACAATGTTATTTTCAGATCTGCATCTGTCCAAATTTTTAGATAATTTAACAAAATCGTTTTCTTTTCATGTACACAGTGCTCACTAATGCAATGCGATTATGGAAACGATATAATATCGCTATCGCCCGTTGAAAGATTCCCGAAAGTTTCGATGAATATTAAATCGAGATAAGATATATGCATTCTCAGTTGGGACGCACTATTGAAATTTCGTACAAATTATGAGATTCGACAGATTATCTTGAAGGCATGAATAATCAAATCAGTCTTCAAATGTCATTTTTTGATATCAACGCTTACACAGAATTTAATGACATGTAATATGCGTATGTAATGTGAAGAGATAGATCTTCCAAACAAAGCGATATGCATCTATGTAGAAGGATTTCAATTTGGACGAGTTTTATTTCTTAAATTATTTGTGCTCATAAGTATGTTTATTGACTTCTTATTGTAAATTCTTTTTCCTTTCTTCTCCTTCAATATCGCCGTAAGCGAAACGATAATAGCCATAAAAAAACTTCCATTTAAACAAGAAGAGGCATTACGTATTCATCTGCGTGTCCCGTTTCGTGAGGGAATCGATCTGGATCTTGAAGTTCGTGAGTCCGATAATTAAAATGATATTAAGATACACCTGTGATATCTAATTTGCAAAACAATCGTTCGAATTAAGATCCTCCTACATGGATGTGTATCGAATTTGTATGGAAGTCCTATCTCTTCACATCATGTATATATTACATGTCATTAAATTCCATATAAGCGTTTACATCAAAAGATGGCACTTGAAGATAATTTGATTGTTCATGCCCTCGAGGTAATCTGTCGAATCTCATAATAATTTGTATGAAATTTCAATAGCGCGTCTCAACTGGGGGACGTATATCTTATCTCGATCTCATATTCATACCGAATAAAATCTCGAGATTCTTTTGATGAACGATGGCGATATCATATTATTTCCATAATTTATGTTGCGCTTGCATGAAAGAAAATATAATTAATGATAAGTCACGAGATCACGACGAGGTAAGCGGATAGCGATATGGTTATAGTATTACGAGCGAATCATTAAGGTATCTTTAATCGACACTATATCGCATACGAACCGTATATGCTATTAACAAGCGAAGAGTGTGACCTCTCCCCCTTTAATCGATCGCTTAATGATCGAACCTGAGCGATCGAACTATCTCGCTCCGGTAATTAATAGGATCGGCGATGAAAAATGATGGAGCCGTTTGCATGTCCAAGTATCGGACATTGATCCACACTTTTATCTTCGGTTTATTGTATCGCCCTAGAAAGGTAGAATCGACTCGATTTCGCGCAATCTTATCTCTCTTAACGATTCAACAATATTAATAACATAAACGATGTAAATTATCGCAAAGCTGGCTTTGCATAAAAGGACGTCAGTCGCGCAGCGACAGAATCTCCTAACGAAAGAATCGCGACGAGAGGACGACGATGGATAGAAATAATTAGCTTTAGTGCGGCGGACGTTTACCGGCATTACGCGTCGCACGACGTGAAGAGGTATTGCGTGGCTCGACTATTCAGCGTACAGTGAGTGGTACACAACTACACATTCTACACACTCGCGCCCGTGCGGGTGGAGAGGCTTTTAATATTCACGTCGCGGCGATCAAGACAAATTGAAATCCAGTCCTCGGGCCGCACCATTCACAGCTACGCGCCATCTCCAGTCTTTTGTGACGTGATTTAGAGTCTCCCGCATATTATTAGTGAGCCGATAATGGGAAGTCCGAGATCGCCGAGGTGAATCTGTAATACGGTTCGTGGCATCCGGACGCCTTTTATTCCGATGCTGCGCGACCGCACGAAGAAAAACGCTTCTCGCGTTCTGCGTCAATTCGTTCCGTTCGCACATGGAATCCTGAAGAATATCATTCGCGGTTTTCAAGCATTCTCAACACTACGACCACGACGACGACCTGTTCGAGTAGATGTGTATGTGCGCGCTCGCGATGTCAGTCCATGTTTTTCGTCGCGCTTCTCGAGAATGTAAAATTGTCGCTTATAACGTTTTCTCGGCTATTAGAAATGCAGTAACCTCTTCTCAGGTCGGAATAAAATAACTTCCACGGTAATACATTTTTTTGTCGGAAAAATTATTCTTATAATTAAACAGCGCGTTGTTAAAGAAGCGCATATATATGAAGAGCGCATAAAATAATGATATGCTTGGTATAAAAATTTGATATCGTAATCTCCTTATGCATATACTATATGTAAATAATGACTCACTATATGTAAATTGTGTTATTTTCAATTATAATTGCAATTATGCCTTTTTCTTTTTCTTACATGAATCGTCTTTTAATTTCTTCATTAAAGATCACATCGAAATAGATACGCGCTTATTGTACATTGTGTAGTATAATTATTATGTTATTATTTTTATCAAGACATTACAAAAACACTCGACGCATATGCATTATATTACAGTTTTTATTATAGAAAACCGTAACTACCGGCCAACTTGCGAAAGAAATAAGATCGCTATCCTGAGTACCGTTACTTTGAATTTGATAGAAACATTTTAATTAGCTTAATTAGATTAACTTAATTAAATTAAATTCCGTTTGAAAATCTGCGAGGTCATAACATCGGCCAACGACTCGCGAATAAGGTTAACAACCGCTGCGTCTAAAGGCGACTTTAAAGGAATATGTTAGTAAAATAACTTTCGCATTAACAATTCCATTCAGATATCAACTTATAATGTATCAACCATGGATTATATAATATAGAATAGAAATTCCATAGTTAGTAAAATAGAATTACAAATAAATGATAAAAAATTTATTGATTATTAAACAAATAATACTTTTTTTAAAATATTTCTTATGCATGCAGTGATTTATGTACATTACGATATATTATTAGTTTCTTGTTTTATTTATCTCATTATCTCGTTTCTTTCTTAATTACCTCTATTATGCCATATTACCGTAAGCGTAAAACATACCGCCCTATTGCAGTGTATACCCTACCTTTTGTATTATTCAGCATCAAAAATGTATTATTATCATATCATTAGTTCTCGCGCAAATTGTAAAGTATCGAGAATGCGCGCGCGCGCATTAAGGCAATAATTTGAAGAAACGAGAACACACCAGCAGGTACGATTTCGATCGGACTTTCAGGCATATTTGGAAGTCTATCGTTCCAATCGTCATATACCCTCCAAGGGTATTCTTTTCCCCACTCATTTTCCGCCGTCTCGAGATCGTTATCATACGAAGACATCTCTTTGTCTCTTTGTCTCTCTCTCTCATCTGTCCGCCGCCCTTATTCTTGGCCTGTTTCGTTTCCGGACTCGTATACGGCGCCGCCAAGACCGTGAAATCGTGCACATGATCGCAAATAAGTTACTTGGAATTTTTGACCGCAAGGTCCAACATAATTAGCTGACGCCTCCCTTGATGAAGGCGCTCCCTTTTCCGTGCGAGTTGTGTTTGCAGATCGAGGTCGCGAACATTTAGCCTGCCATTAACTCGTGTATCTGGATGTATTAACCGTGACGCGACATCGGGCAATTTTCTCACCAAAATGTCCGATCTGCTCTTGATCGAGAACCATGCAACCCTCGTCCATTCATTTTAATCGATGAGATTCTATCTTCTGTTTGGATAGTCTGAGAATGTCGTCACAATATCTCGTTAGTGCTACACTTATTATCGAACAACTTGGAACATTAATCTTCACTTTATTTGTTCAGTTTATGCCGAAGAACTAAAGGTGCTTGCAGAGCAGACAATAATTTTACAATGCATTCATTTGAAATGTATTAATCAGTTAAGTTTAAATTATTAACTTTAATTGCGCCACTTATCTTTGTCAAATCATCAGGATGCTTTGCATCCTGATGAGTTTTATCTTCTTCATGTTTTTTTCTCTTCTTCCTTTCTCTCCCTTTCTCTCTCTATGATATAATTTTTTTTTTACAAAAGAAGTAGAATTTCAAAGATAGAAAATATTTTACAATAATAATAAATCAAAAAATATTTTATCGTAACACTTACAACTTTAATTATTGGAAGACACAATTCCTCAAACAACAATAAAAAAAAAATCGCTCCTCGTAAATATATAATAGTATATAAAATAGCAGTAAAAAAGCAATAGTTTTAGCAATAGTCAAATTTAATTTTCTACTGCGATTTTTTCTTGTGATATATAAAGATAATATAAAGATAATATAATTGTAATATACGTGTAATCCTCGAAAACTAGATATCGAGTTTTGAAAAACTAATTGTAAGAGTTATCTATAATAAAGCATTAAAAACTATTATAAGCATTTAACTATTATAAAGCATTAAAAATTTTCTGAGCTTTTATTTCGTCCAGACATGGTTCATTTAACGTTTCTGTTAGAAAGAAAATATTCTCGGTCAGCTATTAGCATAGAAGGCAAATAAAAATGAAAGAAAAAATAGTTGGTGAAAAGGGAGACCGAGTTTTTAATGCGGTCTTGTATTACAAGGCGACACGTCACGCTAAACACTATGTTGTTATACTGTAGATCTTTATGAATATCGCGTTATACCATACACACTTTGTGTATCGCTCGGATTGAATTTATACTTTGACTCAGTGTCGTTTCTTGACGGCTAAGTCTTACGATTTAAATACGGTTAGGATACTGAAATTGATAAGATAAATTATTTCACTGTGGCTTTTACGTAATCTACAAAAAGATAATGTTGATAATAATATCAACTGATTACACAATGCTTTACATAATCATTTTATATATGTATTTATATATATATTTTATATATATATATATATATATTTTATACATGTCGCATCTCAATAGATTTCCAAGCTTTGAATCTGTTTCCTTTCATGTTTGGCATAGATTCGTCATTCGCATCATTGTTACTTTCTATTCTTATATCACATCTAGAAGAAGAAATCTTCCTCGCAGTAAAATTGCATATTTTTAGTATTGGAATTGGCGCTCTTACAGCACATGATTAACGATTGGTGTGTACGACACTTCTTTCTTTTTCGCGTATCCTACAAGGTGCAGAAAAATGGAAACGGCGAGACAGCGGAGAAAGAGGAAAAAGAAACGATAAACGCACACATCAAGAAAATACGCCAGTTCGTGACCACCGCGCTCGTACGGGACAAAACAATATTGTCGGGCTGTGCACCGCCACGCGCGAGCTCCGACTCTTTAATATTACACCGCGAGCATTGTTTTCAGCACGAATCTTCGGTCCCGCGTACGTGCCCTTTTCGCTTCACCGTGCCGGTACGCTCGATTCCAGAGAGTCGCTATAGCTCTCTATGGCGGTGTATACGCCAGTCGAACGATCGGCCACCGCCATCGCTGCAGTCACCGTCGTCGGTTATCGCCGATTTCCGTCCATGCAAACTTATGCCGCGCTTTCTACAGTACGTCAATGAATAGAATGTGTGTAAAGTTAGTCCCACATTTTTTGAATTTTATATATATATTTTTTTCTGTGCTTGTACTATGTTTGTACCCCAACTTGTACATCATAATCATCGTAAACAATAATTTTTTTAACTTAATTCATATTTCAGAAAACAAAAAAAATATAATTTAAATTTAATAAAAAGTAATAATATAAGTAAAAGTTTAATGTAAGTATAATAGTAAAAAATAATAGTGTAAAAAATTTATAACAACTTGATGAGCCTATATTTGATTGTATGATTATATTGATCAATTATTAATATAATATAGTATAGGAGTGCGTAATATATATATTAGATCGTGAACTGAAGATTATAATATTATTTCATAAAAAAGTAAAGGGAAAAGACAATTGATAGATTCTAAAAAGAAGAAGAGACGCAGCTGGAAGAGAGCATCAGCGATGCGGCGTAATACGTTAACATTGTTTGAAAGCACGCGACTTTGATCTGAGCCCGGTTGGCGTACATCAGTCGAGTTTTATGCTTACCCAGAATTCGCTCCTTTCGCTGACGAGTAAACATTCGGTCTTTGGTAGCGCTCAACGATTTAGTAGGGTCCTCGAGAAAGTCGTCCGCTTGTTCCTGTTTTGATCGAACCGATCTGGTGTTAGGATGAAAACAAACGC
>Ga0157364_1007759_pt1 | contig 11118 bp, 8 predicted proteins | sample AttsexASBM2_FD_111476 | JGI IMG/M metagenome (GOLD analysis project Ga0157364, IMG submission 111476) | Fungus gardens microbial communities from leaf cutter ant in Ribeirão Preto, State of São Paulo, Brazil - Atta sexdens ASBM2 | ecosystem: Host-associated > Fungi > Mycelium > Unclassified ... | reverse complement strand
CAGAAAATCAACTGATCGTTATTTAATATAGTGTTATCGCCAGTTTATATATGAGCATAAATAAGAAATGAATTGTATATATATATATATATATATATATATATATATATATATATATATATAAATATAAAATATGAGTAATAGTAGAGTTGTTTTTTTAGCTGATCTTGCACAATATTCTTCCTTCTTCTTTTTCTTTTTGTATCGGAGAATAAAATAGAAGAGATAAACTGTGCAAAATTTCAGCTAAAAAGAATAGACCTAGATTCTCTTATTGGATTCTAAAAATTTCGTGTTTTTAGAAGATTTCATTTTTTCATTTTTAGAAGATTAGGGGCAATGGGTGCAACACCGAGTCGCTATGAAGATCTCTCCAAGAATGTACACCTGGGAAGATTCTGTGGAAGACAAAGCATACCAACGAATGATCCATTTTGGAGTACATTTCTATCTTATAATATACGACCACCTATTACGAGGAATGATCAGATAGAATTGGATTCTCGTTTGGATTCATCGTGTCAACAATTACTTATTAATAATTTGATTACTGGCAATTTTGGTACTCTGATACAAATAGCTTTGATACGCATCAATGAGTTATTAGCACCTGTACAGAATCAAAAGTAAGCATGCATCGGCTTCATTAATACAGCATAATGAATTGCGATGTTAAACGAATTTAAAACATTTTTGTTTTATGTCTAAAATTGCATGGTTTATTTACAGTATAATATCGGCATGGCAAACATATAATGCATTGTTTGCTGTAAGATGTATTTTGAAATACCTCATTGAGATCGTTGGTGAAGAACAAATGCTAAATCATATTGAAGCACCACAAACAGCAAATGATGCACTTCCTTCTTATAGATTAGCATATTTTATTGAAGCATTGATTGAACTTATTACGGATGTACCTTTATGGTAAGTGAAGTCAATATATTATAAAATTATGAGCAAAACGAAGCAAATTTTCGGTTTTTGACAAGTAGACATGTGTTAAAGAAAACTTGATCAGAACCAATCGATTCTGGTTGTCAGAAAGCAAAAAAATCTGCTTTGTACTCATACTCAAACAGCATTTAAGTCTAAAAAGGCATATTGTGCGTTATAAATGTATTTATATTTTTTATAGTGAATTTACATATGTTGTTCACTTGGAGGCGATTAATTGTTTACTTGTGTTGCTCTCGGTGCAATTATTTTCTCAAACTGCAGCCGAATACAGCACAGTATATAGGATAGCGATGCACGCGCATCTGAATCAACATGCACCTGCTATGGTGTGTACACTGTTGCACAATTTTATTCAACAGGAACACGCTCCCCCGGGATTACTGACGCAACAGTCGGGGGGTAGTATTGTATTCAGTATTGCTGGTAAATATGACAATATCACAAAACACAATCGGTCCATTTTACAAAGCATTAATGTACAAAGCATCGTTTCAGCTGGGTTGTGGAATGTAATAAGAATGGGCATAGGTAGTAGTTCGAAAAATATACAGGTTACACATAATGGCACTGCTGAAGATGAAGAGAAAAAACGCGATACGGAAACTCCGCTCGCTAGTCAATCCCTATTACTTTTATTGGTTCTGACGAATCACTGTACTGCTACACAAAATCCATATAGGAACGCGCTTTTCTCTTTTATAGATATGCAAGGTGAATATTGAACTGATCTAATTTAATCATAAGTATCCTGACATAGAATGTTAATATTGCATATTGCGAATAAAAATATATTTTTTATTACAGAAGATCACACTATATCGCAAGGGAAAGCAGTTGATACCTTTAAATTTAATTTAAATAAATTATATAATACCATTTGTAAAATACCAAATACAGATGAAGTCACGCTTCTTCTTTACATGTTGTTACATAGAAACTCGAGTGTAAAACAAGATATAATGAGAAGGCCTGACATACAATTACTGGCAAGTATTGTCAACGTTCATTTTTTTTTTCTTTACATGTTTAATAATTCTTTTTTACATCTAATAATTAATAATTTCACGTTGAAATATTTACAGGTAACTCCAATATTACAAATATTATATCATGCACCAAATAATACATCTCATCATATTTATATGTCTCTTATTATCTTGCTAATTTTAAGCGAAGATGAAACGTTTAACAAACGAATACATGAAATTGTAAGCATCATTATTTTATAAATATATTTCTGTAATGATTATTGATAACATAATGATTGTAATAATTATTTTTTTCAAGATGCTTAAAGGTGTAACGTGGTATACTGAGAGATCCATAAGCGAAATATCGTTAGGTGGTCTTTTAATTCTTGTAGTGATTCGCACGATACAATATAATATGTTTAAAATGAGAGTAAGTAATGAAATTTTTGTGTATATTGATATAGCACATTTACAAATTATAATATTTTTTATTATTATTAGGACAAATATCTTCACACAAATTGTCTGGCAGCCTTAGCAAACATGTCTGCCCAATTCACATCTTTACATCCTTACGTTAGTCAGAGATTATTAAGTCTGTTTGAAACTCTTGCAAAAAAGCATGCACGATTAGAAGCAAGAATTCTAGAATTAACACAATCGACAACTCTCCCTTCCAATAATAGTGTTGTTCTTGATGCGACTATTGATACGACAATTAATATTCATACCAAATCTGGAAAAATCAATTCTTCCACTGTTTCCACTGTTACAAACGAAGATTTGGTAAGATATATATATATATATATATATACACACACATATATAAGGTCTGATTGCACCAACGTTACTGTATCTTTTATAACTGAGATTTAAAATTCTTTTTTTCTCTCTCTCTCAAAAAAGGGAGAGAAATCTTATTCAAAGTAACGTATAAGAGTAAATTGTTCTTTGTGTAATATTTATTAGATAAAATATATTAGATAAAATATATTCTTTTCAGATTCAAGACTTGACTATACTTGAGGAAGTCTTACGGATGGTGCTAGAAATTATAAATAGTTGTTTAACCCATAGGTTAGCGCATAATCCGAATTTAATTTACACTCTATTATATAAAAAAGATGTCTTTCAATCATTTAGGACACATTCCGCCTTTCAAGATATTGTACAAAATATTGATTCTGTAAGTTTCCATTTTTAAATTATTAATAACATTTTCATATTTCATATATTATATTCCGAATCGATATACATATATATATGTGTCCTAATCGAAAATTTTTTTAACATAATTTTTAGGTAATTAATTTTTTCTCTTATAAATTGGAACAAAAAGATCAATCACAATTAGGTGTTAGTCAAGTATTATCCACTATACGGCAAGGTACTTTAGAATGGCCAAGAGATCGTTTAAGAGTACGTAGGAATTGTTACAAATCATTACGATCTGTTTACTTATTAGAATTTTAATTTTATATATATATATATACTGTTGTTTGTAGAAATTCCCAGAATTGAAATTCAAATATGTAGAAGAAGAACAACCGGAAGAATTTTTCATTCCTTACGTGTGGAGTGTCGTTTGTCAAGGAGCGTTATTACATTGGAATGCGGAGAATATAAAATTATTTTCTCCTAATAATGGCGAAGCAACCATCATTGTTTGCTGATACTGAGATGAGGGGTGCATTCTGCTATAAATATTCAAAGCGACGACACAAGTTAATACGCAAAACCTAAATTTGTAATAGAAATCGTCAAAAACAAAAGCATAAATATTTTCTTTTGAATAAATTAAAATGGAAATTTTAAGAATTAAAAGAAAAATGAAAATATGTGCGGCAAAAAACATAACGTATGGCATCAAATATAAGTATTGACGAGAAATATACTTGTAGTAACATATATTTCTCAAAATTTGAAATTCAGTTCGACATCGTCAGAAACATTTTTTTTGTTATGTCATTTCCTTGTATTCAATCATTTCAATATTTATGAAATCGAATTGAATTAAATGAAAAAATGAAAACAAATGAATTAAATTAAATATTATTGTACTTTTTCATTTTTCTATTACATGTTATGAAGTAAGATGTAAAAGACTTAACAACAGGTATTTTATATTCTTGAAAATCAAATTTTATAACTTTTCTGCATTTTGTTATGATTATATATAAATGATGTAATAACATACATCAAGCCAAAATGATAGATGCAGTTGTTGCATCTCAATGGGACTAGTTAAAGTTATTGTAGTATTTTGTATTATGATACAAGAGATAATTTTATGTTATTAATATATGCATGAGAAGTTATAATCTCTACAAATAATATAATTTATAAATGCCTGTATAACTTGAAAATTAAATTTTCTTGTAATCTAACTAAAAATATATACTGATTCAAAGTATTTTTTAATGCAAAAATGTAAAATTATCGAAACTTTAGTGAATTACATCTGGTAGCCTAATCAAAGTAGCAATTTGGTTTCAATAGTACAACTGCAATATATTGTAAATAATTCTCGAGAAAATTCAATTTCTATTTGTTTAATTTAAAACGTGGCAATATAATATTTGTATAGTTCTGTTACTCACGCTGTATATGTGCAAATAATTTTTATTTAATATACATATACATCAATAAAAACTTTGATATTTATAAATATCTCGTTTCATTTCTTCAAACACTCGTTTAGCATAAGATTTACAGAAATAGGACATACATTTTCTAGGACAAATGTGAAAGGGCGATGTAGGAAAAAAATGGAAATAATTCAATGTCCATTTTTAACCGACAGGTCATTTAAAAATCGTATATCGCGTACGCAGTAATCTATACTCGAGAGATATAGTTTATTTTCCTCTGGAGTCTTCATCACATCAGTTGAAAATTTATCAATTATTTCGACCTGCCGGCTACGCAATGGTCAATTCGCACATGTCGAATGTACATCTTTATTAAACAAATACAGTTGACGTCTTAATGTTATTTATAATGTCGTTATAGATAGTATTTCATTTTTCCTAGCCTGTGCAGCGTGTATATGCGGCCGCGCGTGATCCTGTGTCGTGTACTTGTGTGTATAGTTAATATACTATTGCTATATAATATACTTCTCATTTTTGTCTTGAACGATCTTTCAGTTTGCAGAGTTAACAAGATAATTTGACTGTTTCTGTGCGTCGCGGTGCAGACGCGCCGAGTAACTCAGTGTGTCACGTTAAAATTAAAGACTTGTAAAGTCATAAACATTGCCTTAGCCATACGTCACGTTACGGCTCGAAACGTGTATGTGCTTAGCGTACAGATAATATTTTTTTTCTTTTAATTATTTATTTATTCATAATAATTAAATTCCTTAACTGTAATATACTATACCGTTACTTAATCTTATTAGTTAACACACAATCAATCTGCGATGAAGGAGGGAATTTAGTCAGCACGCAACGATATTCCGCATTACGGCCTAGCTAATCAGTAATTGATTATTTCACTTATTACCGTCATCGCGCAATTTACCTTTTATTGTTAACATCCGATCGTATCGTTATTACGCGCTATTTCTTCACGTCTTTTCTTTCCTTTTTCATTTTTTCTTTTTTTTTCTTTTTTAAGAGAGTGTCGCATATAACGAGAAATAACAACGAAGTCCTGGAGTGATCGCTCAATATCTCATGAGAAATATGTAATATATTTATACACGCTCTACATGTTTCTTATGACTTGGATGCACTTTTTAGCTTATTCGATTCCAATATCCTCGGGCAGAAAAAAAAATTTAGAAAAAAATGAATCATTCGAAATATACACAGCAATTTCAAATTAATGAACTTCCTACACTCAATTTGGCTTCGTTTTATCGAAAACTATCAGTACATGTCAATAATCCGAGCGCTCTCAAAAAGCTCTCGCGCAAACACGAGTGAGAAGCTCCATCAGATTACATGGGAAAAAAATTTGCCGCATTGCCGAATCCTGCGGCAAGACTAACGTCTGCCTCTTTTATATTTCTCATTCGACGCTACGGAAGAAAACGGCAAACTATAAACAGGACGAATGGCACGAGCGTTCGCTCCGCGAAGCGTTATAATTTCTCGATTTACACGCGCGCGTGATAGCGCGTTTATACATGCACGTTTTTCACTGCTGTCGCACCGGGAGTGTCAGTGTGTACGTGGAACGTGTGATGTATGTGTGTCTGCAAAAGTCGATACGCATCGGTGGCGGCGGGCGTGTAATATGCGCTGAAGAGAATGCCCCTCGCCTTGTCGTGATAGACGAGAGGGAGTCCTCCTCTCGGAAATTCGGAAGATAAGATTTGACGTGTTACGAGCCTCCGATTTTTCCGAACTCTCTCGTTCTTCTCTTAAGATCCAAAATATTTCCTCTGGCCGTTTCAGGCAAACGGCACGTATGTGTATGCGTATGTGTGTATAAGTGAGACGAAGACGGGGGAAGAGTATGTATATTTATATACGTAAACATACATACATACATACACGGGGGTATCTGTGCATATGTATACGTACACACTCTAGCTGCCTACAAAATACAATGGTACATTACAAATTCTTTTTTTTCCCCTCATTTCCTTTTACTCTTCCCTCTTTTACCCCTTTACATCGTCATTTGCAAACAGCTTAGATATATTTTTTTTTATGTATATATTATATAATAGTATCATCTAGTTGGTTTTGTTCTCTGCGTTCCTTCACATTTCCCGTTTAATTAAATGATTAAGTACACATCTTTAGAGCGGATGCGCGCAACCGATTAGGTTCACATATGTTGCGAATCACTTCTTGTTTCATTGATTTCCTGATTTCTCGGTCGAAAGAGAGTTTTGACCTCCCGATATCTCGCTAAATAACGAAAGACTTGTTCACAAAGCGCATGGGCGTCCCTTATTTCATCGCGTTCGAATTAAGGATCTTATCATTCTACATATATTTTTTCTTACGTAAATCATGTATATACAAAGCAGTTCGAGCTTGACATAACTTAAGCCACTGTTGCTTGTTGTTGATTTTGATCCATTTATGTATCACGATTAAAGTTATTTTTCAATTTTCCCAGGGTTGAAAAAGTTACTTTATAAAAATAACTCGTATTTTTTTTTTCTGAAAAATAACGAGTCATTATAATTTCCATTATTACTTTTTCAGTGAATTTTTCTGTTTCCTTTCTTGAGTTGCATCCAATTATCTTAGTTTATGACTAAGACAATCATTTAATTAATCGACTAGTTCAATATAAGATCTACAGTGACTGTGATTGTGTTAATCATAACATAACATGATCAAACATAACATTGTCTTTCTTTGAAACACACTTATACGTTCCATTGTACGTTTACAAAGTAACGTTTACGATAAAAACGATTATATTAATTATCCAAAAAAAGTAACTGCGTTACCATTAATGTTACAAATAAGGAAACGTTACTCTCTAAATTCTTTGGAGTGGAATCTCGCTATAAAGAATGAAAATTGAGCCAGTCTTGAAAAAGAATGATCCAATTTTTAATCTTTAAGAATGAGATTTCATTCTTCAAAATGACATTCACTCTAAAAATTTTAAAGAGAGCTAATTTGTTACTGAAAAAAGTAATTTTAAGGGTAACGACATTACAAGTAACCCATTATTTTCTAACTTCGTTTTTTACATGAGCAAATATATTCTTTTTTCAGAAAGGAAGAGAAATGAATGGCGAATCTTCCAAGCGATAAGAATAGGAAAGAAGCAATGAAACCAACGAGGAACTGTATCGCGTAAATAAAGGGATGCCCCATGCGTGTACGGTCATCGGACAAAATTACTTTCTACGAGATACCTTTTTCCCACCGCGATTTTCACACGTTCTTCTGACTTCGTTACATCGCATGATGAACTTGATAGAAGAGTGCGCCTGTCGCTTATTTACGATGTCGCTTGTACGACAGTCAAATGAAATAGGAATCCCAAATACATCTCCCGAACTGTATAATTCACTGTGCACTTATGCTCGAGGATTAAGCATATATAAACGCATGTGTACACATTTACGTAAGCTAATTTAGACACACTCATCAAGGCCAGATCCCTTCTTGATTTCATCCTGCGAGAACCTCCATGGTGGAGATCCATCGCGAGTGCCTCGGCTGATTTTTTTTTTATTGATTACCTTCTCACTGTGTTGCTATACGATCTTTATAAAATACGAGATTATGATAAAATTCGCGTTGCAGTGTAATAAAATCGCGTTAGGAGAAAACATTAGGAAAGGAAAGACAGTACAAAAGCAAGCGTACACATCGGTATTTCATGTATATAAGTATATATGCGATCTGGTGTTATCAGGAACAGATAAACGATCATGCACGCCTCTATTTGTCTTTTTTGTTTTTTCCAGTGATTTTTTCAATCGATTTCCGCTTTCTCGTTTAAAGTAATCCGAATTTTTGATCGAAATATCTGCTTTCGCGCGAGTCGGAGAAATGCGTAAGAGAGGGTGCGTATTGTTAACCCTTTCCGGAAAGAGAGAGAGAGAGAGAGAGATGGGGAAAAAGAAACCTATCTCCCGAGAACGAGAAAGAAATCCTTACGAAGTCGCGACGTTTCGCGACCGCTCGTTGGTGAAGCAAAGCTTCCCAAAAAACGTTTCCGACAAATCCCTTATAAAAATGATATGATATGCTCGTTGGAAAAATAAATTGTGTGTTCATTATAGTTCCCTATATGAATATAGATATATCCGTACGCGAGTTCTTCGGTACTGGTGCCTCCGCATTCGAACAATTCGGTATAATTCTACATTTATGTCAACACAGAGACACACACATATACACGAGGATCCGTTCATTATTTCGCGACGATAACGGATGCGCAGCCGTCGTGTCATCATTCCGACGAAAGAGAGAGAGAGAGAGAGAGAGAGAGAGAGAGAGAGAGAGAAAGAGAGTTTAATGTACCCCACATGGGATCATTGCACGTGTATGACGCGTTTTCCGACACGGGACCATCGACAGGTATTGTACTTCGGACAGCCCATCGGACGAACGAAGCGTCGCCCGAGAGCGACGCCCAATGAACGCGTCCTTAACTTCTAAATCGTAAACGTCTAAAATACAATCGGAACTTTTCATTATAACGCGCTTTTAGGTAGCGATAAAAGAGCTAAACCTAGCTCTTTTATCTTTTAAGGTCATAGCGATTGCATGGCAAGCTCACTATGCATCTGAGCTACGATATCGCGAGAAGTTCCTTACAACAATATAGGGCTGACACCCGTCTACGGTGACGGGATATTGCGAAGAAAAAACAGAAAGAGGTAAACGCAGCGTCCGAAATTCGCTGTTAAAGACAATACGAATTCAACGTACTACACTTGCTTAAAAGGCACGTAAAAGCATCAGTTTTCTCTCTGTGAAAAGAGCGATTGCACGATACGACATGTCTTGGGTCGGGGAGATTAACGGGAGAAGCACGCTCGATGGCTTCTCCAGCCGCTGCGCATTACTTTAGAATAATCGTCTACTACTCGAGACGAGACTCTCGCCACGGAATAATGAATGGATGCTGATATACACACACATATATATATATATATATATATATATATATATATATATATATATATGTAGAGCACGTGCATGACGCGCGCACATAAACTACGTACGATTAACTGCCGTTAATTCATCAAACGCTTATAGACAAATTGAAACAACTTCAAACGAAGAGTGAATAATCCACCCTTAAGTCGATTCTTCACGTGTCAGATAATTTTAATTAATTAGAAATGAATATTTATACCAGAGAAAATTACATAACGCATGAAGCGTCTGCTCGCGTGCGGATTGTTCCTCTGCTGAATATTTCATGTTCTTCCAAACGTTGATGAATTAAATGACTGGCGAAAACGTTGTTTTTAAACGCGCCGTTTTTGTATGTGACACGCTTACGCATCATATATGGATATGATGCTATACCGATTATCTTAAATGTTGAAGCACTAGCATAAGATGCGTGGCAATGTCCTTACTCATCTTCTGCAGACCGATCAGAAAGGAACATCGTGCAAAAAAAAAACGATCGAAGGCATAACGATATTTAAAAAATAAAAGTGCAAAATTGGGCAAGCATCATATGGCCCAGGCTCAACCCGATTCACGTGCTACATCGAAGCGATTGGCTTGCAGCTTATTTTCGTATCTACGCGCATTTCGCTGCCGGTTTATTAATTAACGTCAGCTCGTATCACGAGCGCTTTTGATCAAAATACGAAAGACACGATTATTGCGAGAGAATTACATTCATGAGATCAAATGGACCTTAGATAAGAAAGTTTAGTCGAGAAGACGAGGAAGAATATAGAGTCGGCTCAGCACTCTGTTTTGCATTTAAAACTACGCTACCGGGCCGTCCTGCCTACAGTAATAATAAACATAATAATAATAATAATAAAAACAACTTTCGATAAAATGGCTAGATATAGTCGCAGCGATTAGTAATGATAAAATAGCGATAACCGTTAAAAAGAAGGAAAGATAGTTAGAAGTATAAAAAAAAAAAGAGTTCCCTTGTCCTACTACTATCAATGATGAGAGTCAAGAATATAAATTAATAATTGCCACAAATATTCCCGTCGAGAATATTTTTGTGACATTTTAAGTATCTCTTGCGTGTATCTCCGATTCTACCAACATCAGCAACGTGTATTCGTAGGTAGAAAGAGTTTTAACTATATTCAATAAAGCGTCCCGCACTCTTACAAGTTTTTTCCTGACGCTTAAGACGAGTACTAACTGAATGCCGTTTTATATCTCGTTACTTCATCGATTATACCAACGTCATCTATGAGAAAAGGTGAACGGGTGGGGACGGATAATACGATAACGCTCTCGCGTAGTAAAGAGGGTTAATAATCGTTTATAGAATCGATCGAGCAGTGTATGGAGCGGCTTAGAACGTTAAATCTTATTACTCTATAATCTGGAAATTCGAAAGCGTAATAAATATTCTAATTCCTTAACGACGCTTTCGTGATATTTGATGCACAAGAAGAGAACTTCGAGAAACTGATCTTTTGGACGCAAGTCGCGTTCGACGAAAGATCCATATACGATAATCCGAAACTCTTTCCTCTCGCAGATTAAATTCGCGAAGCCGCCGATAGCTACGCAAGGAATCTTCATCACGAGAT
>Ga0157364_1007758_pt1 | contig 11118 bp, 7 predicted proteins | sample AttsexASBM2_FD_111476 | JGI IMG/M metagenome (GOLD analysis project Ga0157364, IMG submission 111476) | Fungus gardens microbial communities from leaf cutter ant in Ribeirão Preto, State of São Paulo, Brazil - Atta sexdens ASBM2 | ecosystem: Host-associated > Fungi > Mycelium > Unclassified ... | reverse complement strand
GTTATTAACTGATTATTTAATAACGTTATTAGTACATCAATTGATCATCTATTCAAAGTTAATATGACGTTGTTAATAGGATGGATAAATAAATGACGTCATTAATTGGTCAAAAAGATGAAGTCATTATTACATCTTAAATAGGTAGCACGTGAATAATCTAAAATGACTAACTATTGACGTCAAAATGATGACAGCTTGCTATTTGAGAAATTAAAATTCATACAATATGATTCCGATAAATAAATAATGCATGCACGGAAATCAGGTTATTTTTGCAAATAATAAATTGGATAATTTAGTTTATCGGAAAACATATATTATTTAAAATAAAATTATAAATACAAATACAAATATATATGGCTCTACCATATAATTTTGTTTGTTTGTGTACAGTCTACTGCTGATATATCGCTGTCTCCAAAGCTACGTGTTCGTATACGTTGTCGACGACGTATGCGCCATTGCTCTTCTCTCCTCTCTATTCTTTATCTTTTTCTCTGACGATATTATCTGTTATTCAAAGAAGCTCGGAAGGATTTGTGCTGCTGACAGGGAAACATTTGAATTTTTGTCCATGTATAATCTCTGATATTTCTCTTCTTCGCCTTTTTCTTTTCCTAGATCTCTCTATCTTTGCTTCTTCTTGCAACGTATGTTTTGGGTGGTTATCTATAAACCATGCTAAACCAGCATTGGTTTTTTCATTAGAAGCGTTGTCCTCTCTGACGTACGTAATTATTCATTGAGCATTACTAAATTTTCTCTTAGACAACCGTAGAGATATTTTAATTTCCATTTCTATTTTTTATTTTGTAGCTTTCGATTCGAGAATATTGAAAATTTAATGACACTTGAGTAACATACATAAGAAATGGTCGTCACTATTTTTTGATGTCATGAAGATTACAGAAGAGCCATTTAATGAGTGTTTTACAATTTTTGTATCATATCGAATTTTCTAAGGTAATCCCTTAAGAAATGAAGATTTTTCTTTTTTCAATGATGAAAGAGATGCACTTCTGTTTCGCGGAGAATTATTGTCTTGCAAGCCGATGCAAACTGCATTTCCCATGGTGCCATTGTCCGTTCGAACGTGGATTATTACTACTGTTTCTTTCAGCCTGTAATAGCCTGGAAGCGAGCTTATGAGACGCTGAGTCACGAAATGTTTGTATTGAAGATTGCTTGAGAGATCTTAATGGATGGATTTTCTTAACGGATTTCTAAATGGTATTCTCAGGATGGCGGGGTTTCCGTACCGGAAGTCAAAATAGAAAGAAAATAAGATTATTCACGACACATTTATCGATTTATGCTCCAGCTTTTGCCCGAATTATAGCTTCTCTAGAGAAAACTCATTGAGTTAGAGTTCCGCCGCCATCGTTTTGGCATTATCGTAAGCCGTTAACAACGGCGATGCTCATATTCCATCCGCCGTTACCGTCAGACCGCCTTTATCTCGGCGACAATTACTCATTGTTCGAGGTGACCTAGCAGGATACATTCAAAGTTTCATTCCACCGCGCCCTTCCGTCTTGCCGTCTCGGTCTTTGTCCCCAACGACGTATATTGTGTGCTTGGCTGGCTACGCGTTGACCAGCACCACTTACCAGCTCCGAAAGAAATGCGCGCGCGAGCATATCGATACGGCGCGAAGGTGTCATCGCATTTGTCGCATTGCGGAAACTTTCATGCGGCCAATCGCGACGAGAGCTGCATGAGAAATTACCCTGAAATGTAGGGAACGGGAGCTTTCTCGGTAGACCGTCGAAACGGAAGTCCTCTTGCGAGATCGGAAATTTGGTAACGAGCTCGCTCTCACAATCGAGCGACATGGTTTTATTCTTGACGAGAGAATCCTCTTCCACGCGTAATTATCAATCCCGGCGTTTCCGGTTCATTTGAATTTACGTCACGAAATTGAATTCACGCAAAAAATCTGGACGAACTCTTTATTAGGTATTACAGTACTTTTATCCTATTTTCTTTTGTCTTTCTTTTTGTTCTTTCCCTTTTTGTTTTTATTTTTTATTAGTTTAGCAATATTATTTTATACAATGCAACCGAATAAGGAAGAAAAAGGAACAGAATGGATGAATTTCAGCAAGCAATTTCATATTTATATGCATATTTTTCTTAATATTAGTAAGTTATGATACGTTGTCTCGTATGTACCGTCATGCATTTCTGTAACCAAGAAAGCATCCTGGCGTAATATATCTGCTTGCATTTGTGTACATGTACCATTATTTATTGTATAATTCGTTGTTGTCATGGTTAGTGTCCTCAAGTTAATGTATGATACAGTATACTGCATCGCGAGTTATTTGGCGAACAGAGGACTTGGTTTCCTCAGTTTATTCGTATCCTAAGTTGGTTAAATTACTTAGCCGCATAATAGCTAGCTTTCGTGGTTCAGTGACGTTTATCTTATTATTTAGTATTCCCATTTTATTTTCAACGCACACTTATTGTTGCTTGTTTATATAAAAAATATTTACATAAAACTTCGGTTCAGTTTATAAAGATGGATAACGAAATAACAATAGTCACTCTGTTTAATTAATGACATATTTTATCGCAAGTTTTACTTTACGAGTCTTTAATTAATTATTTTTTAAGCTTTTTATTTGGCATATTATCCATTTTCTTAATTAATTTGTGCGCGCAACAGGCGAAATAATTTGTCAAGCAACAAAGCAATGTTTGTTTCTCCTGTTTATACTGGAACCGCAATTAACACATTATTTTGAGAGTTACCGTATACAAATTGGCGAAATTGATTAAGAAAAATACATAACGATTACAAATAACAGCGAATAATAATAATGCGAAATAAACACTATATCGCGCATAGGGCATAGGTGCGCGCGCGCGCACACACACACACACACACCACACAAAATCTTTTAGTTTACATGCAACTTCAAAATATCAATTTAATCAACGAGATTGAATTTGCAGGGTGCTCGTGCCGTGAGCGAAACTTTTTACGAGTATGTGCGCTAACTGCCCCCGATTCTCCTCGCTTCCGACTTTACGTAACGCGTTATCAATTACACACACCATCGTTTACATAACGACGACTGCTAACCAGAGCACTCGCGCGCCAACCAACACGCTTCCTTCCACTCTCTTTCTATCTTACTCGTTCCGCGAGCCAGTTAAATTACTTAGCCGCACAATAGCCCGAGCGTCGGTGTTTTGATGACGTTCGCCTGTGTAATCTCAATCCCGTGATGGCGGGTGCGCGTGTCCTGAGACAATGGGGCCATCGTCTAGAGTCTAGTATCTGGATACTATGTAGGTGTATTCAGGTGCATTGCTGTTGCTATTCGCATGGGTACGCGAATACAAACACACAAGCAGAAACATGTACGCGTGCGCGCATGATATCATGCCCGTCGTTAGACCGCGTTTACACGCTTAATCTACCCCTTTGTGTATCGTAGGCGAAACAGGAGAGATGTATGGAAAAAGATTTCGGAAAAGAAAGCGAGCGCGATAGGTATATCCTTGAACCGTATGGTGTGCTGAAAATTCGCGTGCGGAATGGATCCATTTCTTCCCGCACCTTTTCAAGTGCGACGATACTATTGCTGTGCGAATATTGTCCATTGTATTATTAACAATGAAAATAGACTTGTCACGCTTGCCATCTGTATACTCATGACGGCCCGATTGTTCACCGTAAAATTAATCTAACCGCTGTTATCCCGAAGGTTTCAATTTCCCTCTTGTACATCGGTGAAAGATAAACGTTTAGAAAGGCAACACGACAATTAGTTCGAGCTATTATATGGCTTGAAATAATATCTTTATTATATATAAATTCATTAAATGTCAATTGATATTCTCTACAGATACTCAGAGATATATCATTATAGCTCAGCTAATATAATATTAGGCGATATTTAGGAAGGAAATCGTTCACTAAATCTGCTATACTGTTTTACGAAAAATCTTGTTCTCGTGTTTACCGAACTCTCATGATTAAATTTTCATTTGCTTGAAAATAAAAAGTCACTTTTCCTCTGTCGTTTCTCAAAGCTTCCGATACCTGCTCTCTCTCTTCTCTCTTCGGATCTACGCTTCCAATTAACGCCTCCTGACGTTGTGGACGGCGGCTTTTAGGTAGCCGCGTCCCGTTTTCCTCTCACGAGTTTGTCGGCAAATTACTTTTTAAGTGTCTCGCCGACATTACCGAACGTCAATGTCGCTTAATGACTGTTCGATTCGTTAGCATGTCCCTGAAACTACTGGGAGGTCGTAAAGTATCTGGAAGATTTTACAGAGAGTGTTCTATAAAGCGTCTGAGGGAAACCTTAAGGAATATTATGCCTTTGGAATTGAAGACTTTAAATATATCAAGCGATATATTACTATCTTTTTTATTACGATATATTACTATCTTTTTTATTACGATAATATTTAAATAAAATTAAAGATAAATTCTCTCTCTCTCTCTCTCTCTCTCTCTCTCTCTTATAAATTTATTAATTTATTAAAAATAATGAATATAGTAAATTTTGAAGCGACTATGATACAAATGTTAATTTTGCTCAATTTCAAGCATTTATCACAGATATGATCCACTTTTATGTTTTACTCCCCTAGATTTTAATTAATTCTGCGTGATTGCGCGTCAAGGGCAAAAACTAAAGGGGGAGATCGTCTTGGCAGTCATAAGCAGACTCTACTAATCCTCTTAAATGTGAAGGATGGCACCATCTCACTCCTTGAGACGACGTCTTCAAACACGCTGACTCGTTGGTGATAAAAAAGTGCTCTTGGTCGGTCGTCTGAGTCATTGCTGGCACATTGACTCGTCGAATACTCATTCAATTACATTGTAAAAGTAATTATCAAGCCCTATTACTCTATATACAACGTGAGAAAATGAAAAATAGCGTCTTCAAATCGTTGTCAGTCGTGCCAGGCAAGCCAACGTCGCGTCGGTCGCTATAAACTGCGGTTTAATCGCGGAGTTCATTATATCGCCGAAAGCGAAAGCAACTGCTTTAGTGAGCGTGGGACGGCTATACGATAATGCCGACGATGCATTCCCTACGATAACACGGTGCAGTGACTCTTTATTAAAACTTGTGTGCGTGACTACAAATGTGTATCATGCTGTCTATATCATTATAAAAGTTCTTCTGAACAGAGACTTCTCTTTGGATAAATATTTTTCATTGTCTGCAGTATAAAGTCATCCAGAAAAGAGATTTTGAACCGAGGTCAAATTCATTAAATGTTATAAGACGGAGCTGATAAAAGATATTTGTTATTTTATGTACATATGTCATCTTACGCGTGAAAATATATGTTGCATAAAATGGATCTGTCATAAAATCTAATTTATATTATTTTTATATATTAGAACAACATAATAATGTAGAATACCTTGATTTAAGAATTCCGTTTTGATTCTTTTCTACTATTGTATATAGAGTTTAAGGAAAAAAAAAGAAATTATCATTTTCAAATTAATCCAAATACTATATATTTCCTTCTAAAATGAATATGATATTTTCCTTCTCTGAAATTATCTTACTTTATGTCGAATAGAAAAATATATATAATTATTTCCAATGAATATATATTTTTACAATAAGAGATTATATAACCTATATGCAAATCATTTAAATTGAAAGTTAACCAAAACTATTAAATTTAATTTAATCTTGAGTCCAATTTTTAATGTAAATTGATGTCATCTATATTTAAATATCTTTTTATATCAAAAATTGAAAGTGTTTCAATTTTCTGCAAATTTAATTTTTCGAAACGATAGTTTAAATTAGTACTTTGATTAAATGAAGTAAATTTTATTTTAATTTTTGATTAAATGAATCTGATTTTATCAGATTTTTTTTAAACAAAATCTGATATAGAATGAAATTAATGAAATAGATAATATTGTAATTTGAAAAGATTATATTTTTAATTTATCTTAAAGAATTTGATGAAATGGTAATTATTGATCTAAAATATAATAATCATTGACTTTTAATGATTTTCTACAAGCATTCTAGTTATTTCATATTTTATTGCCAGTGATGTGTGCATGAAGTGGAAAATTACAATCGTGATAGAATATTGAACATTAATAGCATATAAATTACAAAATATTGGTTTTGTGAAATTGCTATTTATAACAGCATATTGGTTTTGTTACTAATTGCATGTATATGATAGACTGTAATTGAATATGATTGTCTTAAATAGAACATAATTTTTTTTTTAAACGAGGGAATTGTGAAACAGAAGATATAAGTTTTATATATATATATATATATAAAACTTTTAACGCGCCGCGCGCGCGCGCGCGCGCGTGTGTGTGTGTGTGTGTGTGTGTGTGTAAAAAATATATCAACTAAATTGTGGATTGTTATAATTTCGTAACGCATTTTTGATAGAATCTTATTCTCTCTAAATCTGAATCAGTAGATAGACACTAATTATCTAATGGCATACATGGCACCGGATAAATCAGCGAAGTTCAACTAAAAAAGGAAGAATGTTTGAGCACTATATAATATTGATATTTGCACGTTAATTTCAATCTTCTTCTACCATATTCATTGAATTTATTTACTAAAACAAGATTAGTTAGATCACATAATAAAGATTAGCTAGGTTAGGGATTTCACATGTCATTCACTGATCACCAATGGCATATTTAACAATGATATCAGTGATTATCCACTGATTCAGATTTAGAGAGCAGTGGATTGTTTTGTAGAACATCTTTTAATATTAATCTAAAAACACAAAATTACACAATATGCAGAAATAGATATATATTTTTAGAGTGTTTTTTCAATAAGACAATTTTCTATGTTTGATATTTTTTAAATTGTGTATTTTTTTATCTTACTTTCCAATGAACTTTCTAAAAAATTGCATAAGAATCCGATGTCTAATCATCATCGGTCTATCGCATTAGAGTGTGCTGTCTGATAGCGGCGGAAAGTCAAACAGCGAGCGATACGGAGATTCGAAAGTTCCGACTGGCGCGGGCGGCTTCGGCTTCAGCTTCGGCTTCGGTGCCGCGCGAAAAAAGATATTCGCTGACTTTCGCCGCGTAATCCCACCGTTATTCATAGCCGCGGTGGCATTATCCGAGTTCCTAAGTAGGATTACCGGAAGGGGTGCTAACCCACCTCCACCTTCTCCCAACCTCCTCGCGTAGAATTGTAGAAAAAGCTCCGAAGGGAAACTTCTTAACTGCGTGATCCTACCCGGCGGCGCAAAGCGCCTTCTTTCGTTCCTGAGTCCTTCCATTCTTGTTCCTCGTTTTGCACGTTCTTCTCGGAGAGAATGGAGGTATCCGTGAAACGTCACGGCGCATTGTAATATCCGCGGGAATCTCTCGCGTGCCATCTCTGCTGCTGGGCCATCTCATCAGCAAGGCGGAAATGAGAGAGATCGCGAGAGAGAGCGGGCGGCCGTTGTCGCGCGGATGGGACGGCAATACGACAAGCTCAGCTGCAATCTCACTGGCGAAGAGATCAGAAGAATTAGCTTACTTCGTGCTGCGAACGTGAATGGAGACGTCGAGTGTCTTCGCCGCTAGTAAATGAGAGCGGACACAGTCAGGATCGAGATGAGAGCAGATGAGAGGCTGCAGCCGCACATATACATATGTGTATACATACACATATGCTCTTGTCATTTTATCATCTCACATGCTGGCATGCATCCTCTGGAATAGTATTTCTTTCCGTTTTATTGTTACTGCATACTCTTTCCACGATCACACGTTCACGCGCAATTTTGTAAAAGCGTAAAACGTACATTGGTCACTATTACCGACTGTGGAACAATTAAAACCATTCGACTGACGCGCGTCGGTCGTTATTTAACCGCTCGCTCGCGTTACATCGCCATAAAAATATCACGTCCGGCACGGAAGAGAGTTGCGAATTGCATGCGGTGTAGCTTCGTATTGCCGCTTCGCGATACGGTCTAATCGCGTGGCGGATGTTCGTCAAAAGTGCCAAGCGACTACGCGCGTAACGACGCGAATATTTTGCGTTCATCGCAGAATGTGTGAGACGTATGACATGGCTCCGAACTAACCTGCCGCAAACTTGACGTATTGTTTGTCACGCGTGCGGCAAGCCGTTGACATTAACGCGTTACTATTAATGTAGGAAGTAATTAGAACAGTTTGTCGAACCGCGGTGTAACTTTGCGGCCATATTTTACGACGGAAGTGTCGCGCGGATGTCGTAAATGTCGTTAACGTGGCGCGACTAATAAACATAATACACCATTGCTATTCGATGTAACGTGCAAATTGTTTATCACGATAAAATATGCCGCACCGTTTATAAGATGCAGTCGAGTTAACTAATTAACCTAACTTATATGTAGTTTGTAATTAATTTGTAAATCGTTATAAGACGCTATCTCGTCGTCGATTGGAGCTTCTCATATTATTTGGACTCATATATTATGAAGTTGTACGGAGAAATAGCTATAGAAAAAATAGTATACGATGTTTTATGATGTTCTTTGATAAATGAAAAAAATTATTGTGCCGGAAGTCAGAAATATGTTGCTTATTAGCTTTTTCGCAGCGATATTATAATTGAACAATGGATTGCATTAACGGTAAAAATCTGGTACATCTGACAATTCTTATCATCGTTTAACATTACAGTCTTGTAATTAACAATGGCAGAATGAATGACAGAAATTTGGAAAATGATTAATTTATGTATCACCCAAGTCTTTTGTGTCTGATATAAATTATCTTTATTACATGGATAGCATCTGGCTTTGAATGATCCCTATCAAAATGTAATTAAAATTCGAATAAAATCAATGTTTATTTGCAATTATTCATTTATCTGTTCTGAAATATATGTGGCAAGAGTGCAAATGTTACCATATGTACAAATGTTACCATATGTTACCATGTTGTTTCCAAGATAAAATAGATAAAATTTCGACTTATTCATTTGTATCGAAGTGCGCGTGCGATGACATAGAAGAGAAGCTTTGGCTTCACGTTGTATTGCTATTATAATACCTTGTTACGCGAGTTCTCGCGTATTAAGACGCCGTCGCGAACTCGCGCAAAATCGTGGACGGCTGTAAGAAGGTCGCGATCTAGATCTTGACTTTTGCTAAACCAGTTTGCGAGGCCACGGAGCCGCTCGTTGCAAACACGCTCGAGGCTACTGACCCTTCGTGCTCGCAAACGCGCCACGAGACTTCGCGGTACTCGTACTGTACCTACAAGAGATGGTGGAGTCTCGACTTTCCGACCGACAGGAACCATCTTTTTCCCTGGATTCTTTCTTTTATTAAAAAGAAAAAGAAAAAAATTAAAGGAAAAAGTGCACGCTACATACGATATTGCAAAAGATTTTAACATGCAAATATTAAATCTTGTTATATATAAGTATGTCACATTATAGACTTAAAGTTGATAAACAAATTATAATTAATAAGAAGAATTACAGTAGTTATTAATGCTAAAACATTAACAAATTATTAATTATTAAAATAATTAACAAATTAAATAGTGTTTGTAAAGATGGATGATACAAATAATTTAAACGTGCAGATGTTAATTAGATTCCTAATTCGAATCCTCTTCAATACGATGAAAAATAGATAGATAGATAGAAAGATCCAATATAGTCAATTGAATGATTTTTGGTAGTCGAATTATTATATATAAAATCCAAAAATTCAAAGACATTACATTAGAAGTAATCGGGAATTAGTAGATAGTTAGGAAGAGGGATCAGAAATTGAGAAGATGACAATTGCGAATGAATCGAAAAAGAATTTTCGTATTTGATGGCACATATCAAAACAGAAATTATATATGTATATATATATATATATATATATATATTTGTATATTTATTGTCTGTATATATAAATCTCAAGTCGAATAATAAGTCCGACTTGAGATTTATGTAGACAATAAATAATAATGCCCTTTCGGGTTTCTTCGAGCTTGTTACTTATTTATATGATTGCAATCAATGTAAAACTAAATATAAAATATAATATACTAAATATAAAATAAATGTAAAATATTGTATAGAGATTGTTTACCAAGCGCGCGCGAATTTGGCCTCATCAGTGTTATAAATGGGGACATGTCGCTAGATTAAGTAATGCGTGTCTCGTTGCTGCACGGTCAGTATTGACTGAATTGACAATCTTCCGCTTGCATGCGTGCGGTCCGTCGGTGTGCATCACTCGAAAGAGCAAGAGAGAAAGAGAAAGAGAGACTCGGAAAATGAGTGTGTTACAATGGCGTCGATAACGGAGATGTCATCTGTCCGAACAAACTGACGTTAGTTGACCCTAGAAAAATTTCAAGTACGCAACGCACGACCCGTTACTTTGGACGGACGTCCTCATTGATTGAAATAGATGGATTGTCATACACACGCATGCTGGCGATGCCAACTAGTTCATTGATAATATGTCTACATTAAATGCACTATACATGTCCTATGATCGATATTACATATCGCATTGTATGTATTAAAATTAATTTATCTATGTAACATCGATAATATGGCCCGATATTATCGGTGCAATTATCGGAAATTTACCCTGCTGAAATATACTGTAATTTTCATCCAGAATTCTCGACAGAATAATAAATTTTCTTTGTTTTTGTTTAATATTTGAAAATGACTATTAAAGATTCAGGTTTCATGAATATTTCTATTGTGGAGGACTGAGCAATCTCGGTATACTATATAGATCCAGTTGAGCAGCGTAGCGATGAGAACCTATGATGTGGCTGTTATGTTTTGACATCGCATCGTGGCAATCGATTGAATTTGCCTCCATCCTGCTCCCGCGCTCACCAAACTTCTCTCAGGCTCTCAAATCGATGACTATTAAATCCTTTTTTAAAACGCCAAGATCCTGCAAGTCGTGGGATTGGATGCTCCTACGAAGAGAGAACAGTACGCGATTAGAAGGCATTTTGACATCGTATGTTTCTCATCCTTGTATCTTGACAGGAGAATTGCTATTACCTCTCGCTCGAAGATGAGGGTCATGGTTAGATCGACCTTTCTTGCCTTTTTCTCTTCTTCTTCTTCTTCTTTTCTTCTTCTT
>Ga0157364_1007757_pt1 | contig 11119 bp, 13 predicted proteins | sample AttsexASBM2_FD_111476 | JGI IMG/M metagenome (GOLD analysis project Ga0157364, IMG submission 111476) | Fungus gardens microbial communities from leaf cutter ant in Ribeirão Preto, State of São Paulo, Brazil - Atta sexdens ASBM2 | ecosystem: Host-associated > Fungi > Mycelium > Unclassified ... | reverse complement strand
GAACTTTCAGATCTTATTCTAAGCAATCTCATATTGTTATTATTAGTATCTTAGCTTTTATCCAAATATTATGTCTATTAGGCTCAACAAATTTAATACAAGATTTATCTGGCTCACTTCCTCTTCTCATAGAGTACTTATGCTTTTTGTTAAAAAAAAAGACAGATTGTAGATAATGGGACATCTATATTATAACTTAGGTCTTAGAGTTTAAGACAAAAACACACTCTTGTATTGAGTAACATAAGAGAACTTGATAGAGTTCTTAGTACAAGCTAGTCTATTTTATATACTTTAGACTATAATTTGTACACACACTACAACTAACCTACTCTAATGTCTATGTACTTTCCATAAGGCCAATATGTTGTTATCATGTTATATAATATTATCTATTTCAGAACTTTCTATAATCTTCTCTGTGTTATATAATTGTGTGATCTGTGACTATGATATATGTGACCATCCTATAACAGATATCATGCTTTGTGACTTGTGTAATATCATATTACATCCTTTGCTTAAGTCTAAAATAAATAAAAGTGAAAATAAAAACTAAAAAATAAAATAAATGGAAAATGGAAAAATAAAATAAAAGAAAGAAAATAGAATAAAGTCAAGCCCATTGTTTATGACTCTAACAGTCTACTCTGAGGAGGAAAGTACTAACTATACTTTTGTCAACCCTCATAACTTCTGTCTAGTTTTTACTCATGAATAACTAGCAATATTCCTTAGAACATCCATCCTAGTCTCTCCCTCTATCCATGTAGCTATAATTCTTGATCTCAACAAACTCCATCTTGATATCTGATCCACACTTGCAAAATACTTTGCTAATTCCAAAGATCATTAGTTGACTAACCCTTCTAGTCTTCTTTTTCTTGATGACAGAATATATATGCCATCCACTGATAACCTCCATACCTAAGTACTCCAGTATCACCATGACCACATCCTTACTGGTTACTTTGGACAAAATAAAATACTGGAACTTATCCATTATAGATACACTTAGCCCAACATTTACTTGGATATATAAGAATTCTGTAAATTCTGTGTTATTTGCATATGATTTAAGTTTCAACATCATAGATCTCTCAAGCAACTTTCCATTCTAGAATGACTATGGAATTTAATATTTATAGACTTTATTGAGAAACTTCCATCTTCTTCTAGTTTTGATACCATTCTTGTCATAGTTGATTGACTTTCCAAGTAGGTTATTTTCATCCTGACATCCAACATTATTACTTCTACAGAGTTAGTTAGACTATTTGTTATCCATGTATTCTTCAAACATGAAGTTCTGTCTCATGTTACTTCTAACTGAGGATCTGAGTTTATATCCAACTTCTTCTACTCTTGATATGTGCCTTTACTTCACCTCAGGCTATCACCTGGAAGGAAATAGGTAGACAGAAAGAACTAATCAAGCTTTGGAACAATACCTCTGAGTATATTATAACTACTAGCAGGACAACTAGTCTGAACTTCTTTGACTTATGAAATTTACTTTCAATAATGTTCTCAGCACTATTACTAGTGTCTTTCAAATTTTCATGAATAAAGGGTATCATCCAAACATTACAGCTTACCCTGAATACAACATAGTCTTCTTCTACATCCACAACTTTGCAGTTAATCTTGATGAACTCTAGAGTACTCTCAAGTCTGAAATATCTGCTGCTTGGCAACATTACCAATGATCTACTAATGCATACCAACTCTCAACTCCAGACTTCCAAGTAAAATAAAAGGTTTTTGTAAAAGCTCAGTATTGTAGTAACTACTAACCAAAATGGTTAATAGTACACTAAGTAGTCTTATATTACAAAAAGTCTCATAGAGATTACAAGAGAACTCAACAAGGAGTCTTCAATGTATTACTATCTTATTTATACTATAGATACATGATCCATGCTAATAATAAATAACTCTATCCTAATATCTATATGTCAGCCATGAGGTGAACATGCCATAGATATGTACCTTGATGTTACTCTTCCAGTTCTTTCTAGTCCTATGATATTATATTATGTAACTTTTCATCATCCAAGAAATCAAAAATGAAAAAAAAGAGAAATCAAATCAAAGAAAATAGATAAAAAGAAAAGAAAATCAAAATAAAATATAAGGGTTTAAGCATATCATGACACTTAGTTCTTCTGTACTACATGACCATCCAAGAAACTATCTGAGAAATACTTAGGCTCCTATGAGATTATAGCATAATTTAGCACTCATTTGTTCATCTTTTGTCTTCTAGAATCTATGCATTCTATTCATCCAGTCTTTTATATTTCTATGCTCAAAACAGCTATCCCTAGTATCTTTCCTAAATGATCTAATTCACCACCTATACCAGTTGCTATTAATAGTGAGGTCCAATATAAAATCTCATAGATTGTTGACTCAAAAATTGATTGTAGACAAGTATAAAAGCTCTTCCACAAGGTTATCTAGCTAGGCTATGAAGATATGGAAGATAAATCTGAGTAGTTATCTATGTCATAGACTAACTTTCAAGACATTTGAGATATCTGCTTCCTGACTTCCAAGTAGAACTCTAAATGTACTTTTACATCCATGATCATTTGTACATGGATTAGCCTCTCATATTTTATTTTCTGGTAACTCATTACCTGGACTCCTAGTCATTCTATATTCTAGAAAATGTTTTTATAATGTGTTATATATGGTTTACACCTCGTTATCTGAGATTTGGTAGGACATCTTGGAAGTCTAGATAAGTGACTTATATATTATCTGAGAATGCAAAAAATGAGTTGAAATGACCTTTGGCTTCAGCTTGTGTGCTACACTTCTACTAGCTATACTAGTTACATATTTTGGAATAGAACTTAGAAACTTAGTGGGTGGAAAACCATCAGAAGGTGGTAAGGTGTATTATTATCAATACCAGAGAATTGGGTGTTAAATTTAGTTGATTTTCAGGATAACTAATACAATGTAAACTTGTCAGGCATGGTTCACACCAGGAGTGAAAGTCCACAAGATAGACTCAGAGATGTACAGACTTGTAAAATGACCTTGGCTTCAGCTTATGTGCTGTGCTGTCTGTCTGCTGTGTGATTGCAACTTCAGATAAGAGGAAGAAGTCCAAGATGGGAGTGAGTGCTGATTGGTGTGTCATTGTTGAATACCAGAGATTGAGTTCAATAAGAGTTATCTTCATTGATTATCAGACTAGCAAATTACAGTGTAATTACTAGTCTTATATACAAGGACTGACTATAGGAGATACTTAGGGTTTCAGTGATATAGCCCTTATTGCCCTGAGTGGAGGTTTCAGTGGTAGAACACTGACAGGAGTATGACTCTGCCATAGAAGACTGAGTCAGATAGGAGTATCTCCATCATGGAAGATGGAATATCTGAATTGTTGCATCACTGCCATGAGGGTATGTTGCAAGGAAGGTGGCTGCTGTGGAAGGCAGGCTTATAGATTAGATATTATGAAAGCAGTATCACTGTAGGGATGTATTTTCTGGTCAGGTGGACTTAGCATATGACAAAACTGCTGGATTATATACTAGATATGCTATTTAGAGTAGTTATTTGGAACAGAGACTGTTAAGTGAGTTATCCTGATTTCTAACAATCCTTGGATATTAGGGAGTGGAGTTCTATAGAGTTAGCAAGAGTCCAGCAAGGATATCTGAGGTGAATTGGAGATGTGTAATCTATACCAGAAAAGGTTATATGTAAGGGAGTTAGTTTTACATTTAGGAGTTGTAAGTGCCCAGGAACTCCAGATGATATCTGGGTAAAGTATTCTACTGTTACACTACTACCATATATACTATAATAGAATGGTTCAAACACATAGTCTATACACTTGACTAATCAATATTTACATCTTTAATTAACTAAATAACTATAGTATTACTGTAGTAGATTAGACAACAGGAATTAGAATAAGGTAAAGGCAGTTATTAGTTTATTAGGAGCTAATTCAGGTAATGACCAACCTAGAAGTGTCATTAAGCCTCTGTAGAATAGATCTGAGCTCACAGTATTGCCAATATTCCCTAGCATTATCTGTGGATCAGAACTAATGTGGTTAGAAAATAGGATGTAACATAATGTCTTCTTAGTTATCCTCTATACCTTAGCTACAGTTCCAACTATAGACTCAGTATATAAGATCCAGTAGATATTCTGTAGTTCTTAGTCTGGAAATTAACTAAGAGTTTCTTAACTAAGACTTTGACTAAGCTTTATCTAAAATCTGACTAGAAATTCCCCAATTCTCACTAAACCATAATCTTTCAAAATTATGACTATGTGACAAGTAGTGGGCACAATACATAAGTTGAGGCCAAGGTCATCTTCTATTATCACATTGTTCATTCATAGATAGACTTCCAAGCTTGATCTGCACATCAGATACTTATTTAAGCTTATAGATTTCTATATCTGTTTCCTAAATAAGTTTCCATACTTGATCTAACTTCTTCTTGTTGTGACTAATCACAGATATTTGCTTGAAGCAAGTTCCATCCTATTTTTCATTCATCATCTTGACAACCTGTTACTGAAATTAGGATTTTAAGTCTAAGGGTTTAGACAAAAGAATAACTTTAGATTGAGTTAATCATAAGAAAACTCAATGGAGTTCTAAATACAAACTAGTCTATCTTATATGCCACAGATCATGGTTTGTATGTACACTACAACTACCCTACCCTAATGTACTTTTCATAAGGCTAACATTGTCAGAGTTGCAAATGTTGGACTAAATTTTATTTTCCTTTTTTCCATTTTCTTTTCATTTTCTTTTCATTTTTATTTTTATTTTATTTAGGGTTAGGGTGGAGCATGACATCATATATCACATGATAATATTACAGTAATAGTCACATGATCACATGGTCATGATAGAACATGGTGGAATGTTCTGAAACAATGACATTATACAATGTGCTTAATATATGTTGACTTTATGGTTTACACATAGTCTTTAGGGTAGGCTAGATGCAGTAGTAGCACAGACCATTTAGTAGAGTATATAAGATAGACAACTGTGTACTAGAAACTCCATTGAGTTCTCTTGTGATTAACCTAATCCAAAGTTTACTCTTCTGACTTTAACTCTAAGTCTTAAGATATAACAAACATGTTCTTGTCATGCTATATGACATTATTTGTTCCAGAACCTTTTATAATCCTCTCTGTGTCATGTGATTGTGAGATAGAGACAGTAACAATGACATCATGCCAAAATCCTAACCCTAAGTCAAAATAAATTAAAATGGAAAATAAATTGAAAAGAAAATAGAAAATGAGAAAAATAAAATAGAGTCTATAGTTTATAACTCTAACATTACCCCCTCTTCAAGGTTTCTTCTCCAGAGAAACTGACTTCCATCTTTGTTAGTTTCTCTCTAACTTTTTTTAAATACTCATTCTCAAATCTTTTATTGTTTCACCTAAACAATATTCTCACAGTATACTTTATCAGCAACTCACTCCTCCTGAACTCCTTCATATTTGAATTCAATTTTACTTTCCATACTTTATCTAACCCCTCTTGTTGTCTAACTTCCACCTCTATTCTCCCCTCAAATTCATTTACTAACTTTCTTGCATTTTCTAAATCCTCCTTCTTCTCTTATATATCATTTTCCATCATAAACCCCTTTTAATGCACTAAGTATTTTATTACTCCCCTTACTTTTCTTTTATTCAGTATCTTTTCTACCTTTTATTATTCTACTATATTTACTTCTATTGGTTTCAGTTCCTCCACCCTCTACTCTTTTACTGGTTCCCTATATCCTACTATTCTACTAATATTCACTACCAGATAGACTCTTATAGAGGCCAATAGCTTTAACTTCACTGTATTCTTTGACACTATCTTTTCTACCATATAAGATCCTACATATCTTCCCATCAACTTTTTTACTAGTCTTTCTTTGAATACTAAGTTCTTTATACCCAGTATTACTTTATTTTCTTTCTTCCACTCTTTGACTTCTCTTCATTCTCTATCTGCTTGTCTCTTCATCTCTTCTTGTGCCTTTCTTAATATTGCTCCTGCTTTCTTTTGTACTCTCTTTATCCTCTTTGCAAACTCCATTGCTCCCATTCTTAACTCTCTTCCATAATTTGCCATAAATAGCAATACTTTTGTTGCTGCATGAATCTTGTTGTTCACTGTAAATTCTGTTATTGCTAACCACTCTGGCCAATTTCTTTTCCTATATTCTATAAAGAACCTCAAGTATTGTTCCAACTCTTGGTTCATCTGTTTTATTTATCCATCTGTTTGTGGGTGGAATGCTGTTGACAACCTTGTCTCTATACCCAATATCTTATTTAGCTCTTTTGTCAATTCTGCTACAAAATATGGTTCTCTATCACTGATTATACTTTCTGGCAACCTATAAAGCTTCCACAAATTATCTCTAAATAATCTTGCTAGACTCTCTGCTGACGTTTCTTCTGTTGTTGCCATAAAATGTGCCATTTTTGACAACCAATTATATACTACCAATATTGCATCCTTTCCTGCTACTAACAGTAACTTAGTGATAAAGTCCACCATTAAATGTATCCATACCTTCTCTGATACTTTGTTCACTATCAACTTCCCCACTGGTGCTTTTGTTCTATTTTTCATCCTCTGATATAGATTATATTTATCTACATATTTTCCAACATCCCTTATAACTCTGGCCATCAATAATCTCTTGTTACCAACTCTGTTGTCTTTTATCTCCCTCCATGTCCTGCTACTGGTACATCATGATGCAACCAGATGATCTCTATACTTAACTTCTCATCCTTTGACATATACATCTTCCCTTCTTTCAATACTAGATTTCTCTCAATTTCCCATTTATCACCTCTCAAGTTTCGTACTCCTACCTTTTTCATTTTTTCTTCTTGCTTTTTTTTATTTTTTCCACTAGTACTGCTTCTGGTCCCTTTACTACTACTTTTGTTATTTCTCATATCCACTCATCTTTTATTAACTTCTGATTTTCATTGTCATTTTCCATTTCCATCTTTTCTAATCTGGCCTCCTACTTAGACTATCTGCCTTCTCTATTTTTATTCCTGGAACATGTTTTAAAGTGAAATTGAATCTTGATAGGTATAGTACCCAACAAACTTGTCGTTAATTCAACTTCTGTGCCTTCATGAAATATTCCAAATTCTTGTAATCTGTTCAGATCTCAAACTTGAATTTAGTACCTTCTAGTAAATGTCTTCAATTTTCTAATCCTCTAATCACTACTAATATCTCCTTATCATGTATTTTGTAATTCCTTTCTGTCTCATTGAGAGATTGAAAGATATACTACCAGTCTCTACTTTCCATTTCTACACTTTATTGACAACACTCCTTCTGTTGCATAATCTGACACATTCACCTCTATTCTCATCTTTCTATCCAAATCTGGTGCCACTAATATCGGTTCTGTTATGAATCTTTTTTTTAACATCTTGAATGACTTTTCCTGCCTGATTTCCTACTTCCATTTCTATTTCTTTCTTGTCAACTCATGTAATGGCCTTGCTATCTTTGCAAACCCTTTTACAAATCTTTCACTTTTTCCTCTTCTATCTTTATTCCTTCTGGTCTAATCACAACTCTCAAGAAATTTACCTTTCTCACTCTCCATTTACACTTCTCTGGCTTCACATACAAGTTGTTTTCTTCTAATCTCTTTAATATTTCCTCTACTAACTTGTTATGTCCTTTCTTACTTTCTATTCTCACCATTATATCATCTATGAAACTCCTCACCTTTCCCATATTAATCAAATCTCTTAGTAACTCATTCATCATAGCCTGGAACATGGTTGGTGAATTTGTTAATCTGAAAAACATGACTGTTGGCTCAAAAAACCCTTCTGGTATTGTAAAGGCTGCTTTCTACTTCTACTCATTCTTTTTCTTTATTCTGATATTATTATATTCCCATCTTAGATCCATTTTTGTGAACATCTTCTTGGTCACAATATTCTCGATAACATCCAAAATGAGTAGTAATGGATAATTGCTTTTTACTGTCTACTTATTGAGGTACCAATAATCTTGTATTATCCTTTTCTTTTCATTCTTCTTTCTTACAAAGAATACTGATGCAGTCTGTGGTGATTTTGACATTTGAATGTATCCCTTTCTTGTTTACTTCTGAATATACTTCCTCACTTTCTCTCTTTCTTTTCTAAACAAGAGGTAAACCTTCTATTTCCTTGGTACAAATTCCTCTTTCAAATCTATTGCATAATTCCACATCTTCCTTGTTGGCATTCTCTCACTTGTCTTCTTTTCAAGTATCTTGATCCATCTATGGAACTGCTCTGATACTAACTTTTTTACTTCTTTTTCTGATCTTGTTGCCTCTTCTTTTTTATTCCAAATTTCCTATTCTTTTGCTACTTTCTTTACATTCATTATCTTGCTTCTCTTTTTCTTTTTCTTTTCTTCCTTCTTTTTCTCTTTCTTTTCTTCCTTCTTTTTCTCTTTCTTTTCTCTCTTCTCTTCTTTTTCTTATTTCTTCTCTTTTTTCTTTTGTTTTTGTTATTCTGACTTCCCCTGCTTTAGTCTCTACTGTCTTCCACATTCTTTCAAACATCTTGTTATCTTTACTTTTCCTGTCTTCCAATTAATCTCAGGGTTATGATGAGCTAGCCATGGCATCCTTAAGATTATACTTCACTTCTGTCTACTGATCACATCTATCTCTGTCCTCTCTTTGTGCCTCTAATAATAAACATTGACCTCTACCATATTTTCTATTGGTCTCTCTTTGTTGAATGTTCCATCCATATTTCTAACATAAATAGGCTTCTTTATTTCTTTAATTTAAACCCTTGTTTCTGCACAAACTCTGAACTCATCACCAATCTGGTAGCTCTGCTATCCAACAACATTTCTACTGTTATTTCTTTCTGTATATCTATTCTCTCTGGTCTTATCTTTATCATTACTTCTCTCAGTGTCTCTTCTTTCTTCATCTTTCTTATTTCCACTGATTTTCTTTTCTTCTTTCTTTGCCTTTTTCTCTCTCAAAATAGTCTTTTTAGGTTTCTCTCAATCTGGAATACCAGTCTGCATTACACAATCAGCTGGTACATGGAATTTATTATAAGAATCTAATCAAGAACTACTAGATTTTCCTTCTCTTTTAAATTATTCATATTGTTCGAATTATCACTGTACTCTATCCTTCTCCCTTGGTCTATTATTTCCCAATTTCTATAATTCTGTGCAAGATGGCCAAAACCTCTACAATTGTAACAATTCTTCTCCCTGTCTACATCCATTACATAAGAGTCTTTTTTCATTCCTCCTTCTTTGTCTTCTTGCTCTTGTAGGGAGTTCCTGGCTACTACTGCATTCATTCTTTTTACCTCTTTTATTGAAGTAGGCTCTACTGACATCTATTATATCTCCTGTCTCCTTGGCTACACCTGGGGTAGAGATAGTCTTGGCCTAAACCCTCTTTGATTATTTCCCATTCTTTACTGTCTTTGTCCTTGATTTCTATTCTTCTTTCTCCTTAATCTTTCTTCTTTTCTACTCTCTCTTCAATACTTGTCTAAATTAGTGGCATATTTGTACCACTGTTCAATACTTGCAGGAGGTCTTTCCACCTCTATTAACTTTCTCCTGATTACTTTATTTATTTCTCTTTTAAATTCTTTTACTAACGCTCTTTCTTAATATCTACTTTCCCTCACTGCTTTTTTGAATTCTTAGACAAATTCCTCCATTGTTCTTCCTTCCTGCTCAATCTTTTTGAGTTCAGCCACTTTGACTGACTTGTCACAAACTTCACTTAGCCAGAGTTCCAAGTACAAAGTGTTTACCTTATATATGCTAGGCTACTAGTCCATGCTATACTGACCTTAACCTACCCTAAAGACTATGTATACTATATGCTGTTGATATGTGGAATAATGCCATTATTATAGAATCTTTTATGTTCTTCTGTGTGATATGTAATCATGTGATCATGACTTGTGACAGTCATATATAATGTCATATTAATCCTTAACTCTCAGTCTAAAAATAAAATAAAAATGGAAAATAAAATAAAATAGAGAAGAAAATAAAAAAGTTTTCAAGTTTACCATTTTCAACTCTAACAATATATTCTTTGAAGTGTGGTTTACTTTCTCTGTCTTGGTTCTCTGTTCTTTACTGTATTTGTTTTCTCTTTCCATTTTCTGTTACTTTTTTAATCTGTTTTATTCTTATTCTTATCTGTATTTTCAGTTCTAGTCATGCTTTGGTTCTTAAGGGTTCATCCCTAAGAAAGAAATACTATCATAGACTGACTTCTGAGACTTCTGGTTAGGACTCTAACTGTATCTAAGTATACTTTCATATCCATGATTGTTCATACATAGATCAGTCTCTTCTATTTCATCTCCTTATAACTTATTACCTAGACTCCTGATCATCTTATATTTTAGAAAATATTTCTGTAATGTCTCCTTAGTTATCCCCTACACTACTATTCCTTAGCCACAGTTCTGACTACAAACTCAGTATATAAGATTGAGTAGATACTCTGTAGTCTTCAGTCTGGAAATCAATAAAGACCTGATCAAATATCCATAAAAATCTAATAACTCTTTTTCCTACTCCTCTAACTAAGTTATTAGCTAGCCTCTCCAACACTTCATTCTCTGATCTGAAATTACAATCACACAACAGATAGTAGGCATAATATATAAGTTGAGGCCAAGGTTATCTTCTGAGGTCACTACAGATAAGCTTCCAAGCTTGATCTAAAACCCTAGTACTTACCTAACTGTCAAGATCGTTGACGGTGGACTTTATTTTATTTTCTCTTTTCATTTTTATTTTATTTTATTTTTATTTTTATTTTCTATTTTTAGAACAACTCAGGTTAGGGTTTATCAGTCACACTGTCACATCAGTCGCAAGTTGATGGCGTAGTCATAAGACTGATCACGAGACTTGGGAGAATGGAGTAGAAGGTACTAGAATAAAGTGACGTCATACAGCATGGACAATACATGCTGGCCTCATGTAATACTCATGGTCATTTAGGGTAGGGTGCACAGTAGTTAGCACGGACCATGGGCTATAGTATATAAG
>Ga0157364_1007756_pt1 | contig 11119 bp, 3 predicted proteins | sample AttsexASBM2_FD_111476 | JGI IMG/M metagenome (GOLD analysis project Ga0157364, IMG submission 111476) | Fungus gardens microbial communities from leaf cutter ant in Ribeirão Preto, State of São Paulo, Brazil - Atta sexdens ASBM2 | ecosystem: Host-associated > Fungi > Mycelium > Unclassified ... | reverse complement strand
GTGTGCGTGCGTGTGTTTGTATGTTATGCATCCAGATATATTCTCTAGAATATATACACTAAATCATTATCTATTCTACATTAAATATTAAATTTTTTAATAGACTTCGTTTTTGCAGTAATTAAGTCATGCAATAATATGATAATACTAGATGAATGATATGAGAATTTTTCTGTATGCGCAATTATGCAGCGATAAAACTTACAAGTTCACGAGATGTTCACAGAGATAAGAGAGAAATTTCATCGTACAGATATATGAATCATCGACTATTATATAGAATTTTTTAGCCTCTTTTTGCAACGCGTAAATGATTATACATGATAAATTCTGAGAAGTTAGTCAAGCCGAGAAGTTAGTCAAGATATCTGATATTAAAATCACGCATTTAATTGCGTGCATTAATTAAACGATTATATGTAAATTATACGATTAGGGATAAACGTGAGAATTTATAATAAGTCTTAGACATATAATAAATGTGTGCATTGATGTTATAGGTTGCTACACGAGAATATACTTATATATATATATATATGTGTGTGTGTGTGTGTGTGTGTGTGTGTGTGTGTGTGTGTATTACGTGTATGCATGTGCATGTATGAGTTTAAGCAGGAGCACCATGAGAGTGGGAGCAAGTCTCTTTGGTCTGACTATCTGGTTTTCAGTAAATTTGCTCGCCCGACCGCACTGACGAATTACAAGGAAAGATCAGTCGGAATCTGTTAGTGGTGCTGTTAAGTGACAGAAAAGGGAGTATTTGAGAATGATTTTCGGAAAAAAAGTCTTCGTTTTAATATTCCTCGTTTATTTATTAGGAGTACTATTATTCACGGATGCAATCAAAGTGTAAGCTGCACTTAATTTTATTATTAATGGCATGGAAAAAGAAAGAAAGGATAAAGAAATATATAAAATATATAGCACAATCACAAAAGACAAGCGCGTAATTTGCAAGGATACACAATTTCTTACAGACAAGAAAAGACAAGAACTATGTAGACATAATAAGACATATTATATTATATAAAATGCACATGTATTGCATGTAATTTAGATATGATTTAGATTTGAATATAAAAATGTTTAGAAGACACTTTATCTACTTTTAAAAAATCTGTTTATTAAAATTTTAAGTTTATAGTTTAACAAAATTTAGTGAATATTTAAAACTCATTTTTACCTTGAAAGATAAGGTAGAGCGGTTCTTTCAACATCAAGCACTGATGGTTTTTACGAGATGTATATTTCCATAAATTTCGTAAAACCGCGCATGTCGTTATCCTTCCACTGAAAAATACCGCATCAAAACAGAAAAAAACAGAAATGTGTTAATGCTAACATGTTCGATTTTTATCCTCGTTTCTCGTCTACAAATAATGTATCTTTTTACGTAAGCTGGGCGTATACGTTTGTGCGTCCGATGTAAGGAAACGCGACATCGAGAGATAAAATCCGTTTGAATACTGTTTTTAACCTTGCAAAATTTAGCTTTTCAAACAATTATCAGTGCATAACATTTGACTTTCTTGTAAATGCAATTGATCGATCAGTTAACGAATTATAATGTAATACCGTAAATTATACTGAAAAGAGCGAAAACTGTTTCTTTGTACGATGCAAAAATAGTCGATTTTTCCAACAACGGGACAAAAACCAACAGACTTTAACAAAAGCTATTTTGCAGACTATTAATTGTTTCATATTTGTACACTTACGGGAGTCATCAGTTTCATGTTTTATTTCCATAAATAAGCATTCAATCCAATTTACACCTGTTCAAATAACAATATTCAAATTTAATTTTCGCAACTCTATCGTGCGCGCATGTGTGCCGACACATATGCAATACATATATACGTTTTTGATTCTTATCAACTTATAATATTGATTTGATACTTATTTTAATATCTCAATTATCATTTAGTGTTATAAGTAAATCAATTGAAAATAAAAATTCAAACAAAAAGGAAACATATTAAGAAATAAAATGCAAAATATATGTTTACATATACACAGGATGTATCTCAAAAAGTGCCCATGAACTATATGGTGCTTGGTCAAAAACTGAGTTAAAAATTTATGAATCATTTTGCAACTTTTTTTAGTCACTCCATAAATAAAATATTTAAAATCGACGCATAAGACTCATTCTGCATGCAGAATGCAAGTCGCAATATAGTGAGCTACAAGACGTATCAAAGCAGGACGTAGCGAAGTTCAATTTTTGCGTTTTGCGTCGATCAAGATATGAACGATCAATTGTTGTCATGCAATGTCAGATTGAATGATAGATTGCCCGCTACGAATCTATGTAAACTACATAGACGCAAAAATTTTACGATCTGTGACTTACTTTCTGTGCTTTGCGTTCAACGGCTTGCATCCCATGTAGAATGAGCTTAAGACAAAAATTTTTTAAAAGAGTTTATCTTTAAGATTTCATACAGAACATTTAAAAATATCTTAACATTGTCTTATTCGTCAATTTTAACTGCTATCTGACAATCTTTAGAAACTAATATCTCGTTAATTATTGCGAAAATTGCAAAATGATTCGTCAGTTTTAGACTCAGTTTTTGACGAGGAATAATGTTAAAAGATATGCTTGATTTATGCTCCAGTCTTAACCCTGAAAGCCAATAGATACAGATTTCAGTTAGAACTAATTAGGACTGGCAGCCCTACTGGCTGAATTTTAGGATTAAGATCGAAGCATAAATTAGGCATTTCCAAACTAAAAGCTAAGTTAAAAGTTAAATTAAATTGAGAGTTTTATTTAAAAATATAGTATTTAACTAAACTAAAATAATTATTATTATAATTTGTATAATATTAGATTTTTTAACGATTAAGATTAAAAATTAGTGCAATACAGGGTGTCTCAGAAATAAGATAGGAGCCATATTGGGGGCGTAGAATGGGTCAAGGGGAACAAAAAAGTCATTATCATGTCACATATCATTTTGAAATATTCATAGTTTTTGAATTAAAAAAATAGGAAATGTATGTATAAGTCAATGTGCGGTGAAGTCGCGCCGCGTAAATTTATAATACGACCCATCACGTCTCACTCTCGGCAAGCACTATCACAATGTTGACTTTGGACGCCATATTGGACTAGGAATTAGTAAAGATTTCAATTTCAAAATTAAATGTTTTCCATTCTCGGTATAAGTATAAAACTCTATCTCACAGATACATATTAATGCGTATATTGGAAAAGAATTTTAAAAACTGAGAAAAAATAAAGTAATTGTTACACAAAAATTATTGCGTTTAGTCAGTAAAATAGACGACTTTAAGATCGTTTTAAAGACGTCTATTTTACTGACTAAGATGATTTATAAAAATATTTTTATCTTTCAAAAGACGTCTTATAAAGACATCTTATGTCCCGATTTTAAACTTTGTGTTATCTGGACAGGTAATTATAGAAATATTTATATTACGCAGAACAGTCTTCTTTTGCATGTCATAATACGTCACAGAAACTTAATCTTAATCGGTACACACAATTCCATGAGAATGTGTAAATATGGCGATATCTTATATTAACAAAATATTTGGTGAGGATACAACATTGTAAATTCAAGTAGCATACAAGATAAGAACTTAATACATCCGCGGCGCTCTTTTATGGATGTTTTTTTGTAAATGAAGTACATGTGTTCGATACCAAATTATTTTTCGCAATATATAATAGTATTATGTGTAAGATATAATAGTATTCGTATTATGTGGATCGTAATATAACAATTTTTCTCTAACAATTGTTTCACAAAATTTGACAAACGATACACTCGAAAATTATATTTTGAATTCATTAACTGATAAGAGTAAGAACTTTTAATTGTCACGAAAGACATGTGTCATCAATAATGATAGAAAAATTAGTTTCAATACACGTTTATCTATATTTCCGGTGTCTTAATAGATGCGTTATTCATATCGACACAAAGAGATAATGAATATACATACTTTTGACACACCCGCGAAGAAACGAGATCGAGAATATTAATTCGAGTCGCTTTTTCAAAGCTAGGCGTGTCAATTGTGTGACACACGTCATTATAAATTGTCTATTGCATTTAACTTTTATAAAATCGCACTCTTTCTATCAGCGTCAAATTACACAACTGTATAAAAAAGAAATCCTAAAGGAAAAGACAATTACTTTATATATTTTTTTCCGCATTCAATACAAATGTTGCTTTTATCAAATAAATATTTTGGAATGTCAGAATATTCTCGAATTTTAGGATTTTAAGAATTATCTAGGGAATTTATTAAAAAAATGCATGTGTGCAATATACTATGACTCTAAATGTAAATCAAGTTTATATAAATAGAACAGAATTAATATCTTATAATAGAAGCGAATTCAATATATTTATTACAAGTAGACCAGGAAATTGCCCATCATTTGGTAGTTCCATGACGCAAACGGAACTTCTACAAGAACTAGCAAATGAATGCCGTTATGATAAAATGGTCAGACCACCTGGAGTAATTAATGAAACGGATCCGATCAGAATTTACACCAAAGCTTTCATCTATACAATAAGGTCCAACATGGCCAAAACTCTGGTATCTGCATAATTTTTTTTATACTTAACTATGTCTTACAGGTAATGCATAGTACATAAGCATCGTTGAGGAATGCTAATAGAAAAGAATAAACATTATATTACAGCGATTTGATGTGCATTTAATGATGCAGTTTCGATATTTGGATAAACGGCTTAAATTCATGGATATAGCTCCTTATTTGTCTCAAATATATGGTGGCCAAAACGCTCATAAACTAATTTGGACGCCTACGGTGTACGTTGCGAACGAGCGTACCTCGGCAGTAATGGGAAATGGCGTCAAAGATCTACTCATCTCTATCAGTTCTTATGGCATGGTCATATTAAACACTAGGTATTTAATATTTATTCTCGACGAATTATGCGGTTGAAGTAGGGCTGGGAAGTAACGCGTTATTTATAACACGATTATCATTTTTGTAACATATTTAGAATGACAGTAACAAATTTAGCCGTTACTTTATCATTACTTTAATTTCTTATTATTTTTATACATAGATATATCTATTTAATAGAGCGTATTATTTTATTTTAATAAAAATTTAAACATAGAAAGACATTTTGATACTTTATATCTTATTCTTGGACTATATTCTGATAGTCACTGCCAATACCGAAAATTTGTAGTGTAGATATGTCTATGTATTAACGTAAACTATAAATTTTCAATATTAGCAGTGAATACTGGAATGCATTCGAAATAACGTCAATAATGTTTAAAAAAAGTTTTATAAAAATTTTTAATAAACTCTGTTTGTGAGTTACAATTTGTTTTGATAGAAATAAGCATATTTTTAAAAAGAAAAATGTTATAAAGAAGAATTATCGAAGAATTATCGAATTTATTAGATACAAGTTTAATATAAAGATATGTTTGTTGTAAGATTAGCTTAAAATTTGAATAAATAAGAATAATAACGTTCGATGATTTGTAAAGCAATATTAATATTAAAATCTTGATAACGACGAATAAACGAGCAAAAAGAGATATTAGAATAAAAATGATTTAATTATAATTAATACATAAAAATAATTCCGTAAACGTCTCAACTCACAGAGTCTTCATCAGTATGGACAATTATATTACAATTATACAATACAATTATATTAATTAAAATATTATTTATTATTAATTAAAATATTATTAATTAAAATATTATTAATTAATTAAAATATTAACATTTACAATCTAATATGTCGAAATGAAGTAACATTCTAAAAATATCATTCATCCTCTTCAAGATTATTACAATCAAAATAGTTATTGTCACATCATATCCAGAAAAATATATAATAATCAAAATAATTCAAATTAAATCCTCGTTTGATTTTTATGTATTTTTATGTATTTATACAACTATAATTAAATCATTTTTATTCTAATATCTCTATTTGTTTGTTTATTAATCAAGATTTTTATGTTGCTTTTAAAATTTGAAGTTTTGATTTTTAATTAATATTAATTATTAAATAATACAATTTTTTAACGTAATATCTTACTTTAACATTATAAAAAAGTAATGTCAAAAGAATGACTCGTTATTTTCTAAGTAATGGTAATGAATTATTTTTTTAAATTGGTAACGAATAATTTTTAATAAATTAATAACAATAATTTTTGTACAAAAGTAACAGTTACTTTTATAAAATAATATTTCCAATCCTGTGTAAGAGATGCATCCAGATGAATTTTATTCCCAACCAGTTTTTTTCATTCTACACTAATTTTCAATATAACTGGCCAACGATAGATCGATTACTTAACGTTCGCTTAAATTTCAGATTGGAAACTACCCTGAACTGCGGTCTTCGATTAGAGAAGTTTCCATTCGACGTGCAAGAATGTCCGCTGGTGTTTGAAAGTTGTAAGTTATTAATTTAACTACCAAAATTAAGTATCAAAATTCAGCTTAATCAGATCAAATAAGAAATTTCTCTGTTTATTTATGTTATTCACATATGGAACTATTCCTTTAGAGATTATCGCTCATTATTAATATTTATTAATAATAATTAGACAATGATTTTTAAATTGTATTATTTATATCATTATCTGAATAATTTATTATTAATTTTATTATATTTATCGTCTATTCATTATACATAATAACTTTTTGGTATATAATTTTCCTATTCTACAAGTACGAAATAAATTACGTACTGTAATTATATATGTATATAAATATGTATATGTACATAGTTACACATATAAAATATAAAAGTATAAATGTATAAAAAATACAAAATATAAAAATATAAAAAGTCTAAACAACGAAGATGTCAATAAAAATCGACTTGAATGTAAGAAAAATGCGAAGAAACACGAGCAGAACAAATGTTTCTTTCTAAAGGGACTCACAATGTGAACGAAATGGTGCTAGACTGGGATGAAGATCCAATTGTCATCGCGGATAATTTATATCTAACGGAGTATAAACTTATGGATACGTGGGTTAATCGTTCCGGAATATCTTATACCCCATCGCAATATCATTATGGGCATTTTGGTAAAGTACAATTGATTTAAGGAATCCTAAAGTGGTCTGTTTTACCAACTCTCTATAACGCGAAATATTGCAGCAATGTTTTAATAATGCACAATGTTATAAAAATTGCAGCAATATTGTTGCAATATTGAAATATTAATATTATATTATATGGAAATATTGCAACGATATTAATAAAATATTGCAATTTTAATACTTTGTAGCAAATATTGAATATATTTCTGCAATATTATAATTCAAAAGGCAAGTACATCAGAAATGAACGTGTTTTTTGTAAGAAAAAAATGTCTAGACTATAAGAAGGTATATGCAGAATGAATTAGCGAGTATCCTGGATATTCTCAAGCTCTTTCGGGTGTGCTTTCTAGGTCCCTGAAATGTTTTTTTATTCATAACTTTAACGTATATGTTTTGAAATATGTTTTGAAATATGATGCTAAGCAATAATATTTTAGCAATTAATAAAACTGGATTAATTACTGAAATATTGCATAATATTGCTGCAATATTTCTCTCAATATTTCTTTAAATATCGCATAATTCTTCTTCTTAGTCCTATTGTCCTATGGTCAAGCGTGATGACTTATCTTATATGCCTGTGATGCGCACGCTAATTGTACACGGTCATATGGGACCTACATTTAACGTTGATTCTAAACGACGATTTAGAAGAGAAGTTTCTAAGGCAAATATATTACTCGGTGATTTGCCATTTCTTTTTGAGAAGAGCTACGAGCGTACGAAAATCTCTCGATTCTGTCGGGAATCGAATCCGGGATCTCTAATATAGCAGACAAGTGCGCTGTCTGTTCCGCCACGCTCGTGTTTAATCGCAGAATATTGCAGCAATATTTTATTTTAGTTGATATAGGAATGCTATTACAATTTTGCAATAATGTTTTATAAAATATTGCAATCTTTCAAAGTAATATATCAATATTGTAATATTTCGCACTGTAAGGGATTGTGCGTTAGTAAGCAAGAAAGTGACATAGCGGACTAAAGTGCACAGTTGTACATTTTTTTTTATTCGATCAACGAAGATCGAATCCATTGTTTTTTTTTTTAAGTAATAATATATTTTATAATATAATTATTATAATATAATTAATTTTTCTTTCGCTCTTCTAAAAATACTAATAACTGATCTTTTTCTTAGAAAATCTATTTAATTCCATTACATAAAATTTGTAAAAATATATAGAAACGTTTCGAACTCTATCAAGTCATCATCAGTATTAGCGAAACGATTATAATTACAATAATTTATAAAAAAATATTAAACCTGAGTCTTAAAATTACAATATTAAGTCACGTACACTGAGACACAAATGCTATTGGTTCAATTAAAGTTTTTATTACGAGCTGTCACTAACATAAGTAACTAATTCACATATATATTTATTGATATTTTATTATTATTAAAGATTTGATTATTGATAATTGATTTTATATCAATAAAAACATACATAAATTTCATCACTTATGTTAATGATAATCCATAATATAGACTTTAATTCAACAGCATTTTTTTCGCATTTTTTGTAGGTATGTCAACTTTCACATAGATGTATTATCGCTCATATCTTCATCAGTTTTGTAGATCGAATTTATTGACTTGTTACTCTCTAATCACCTCTCCAACGGAAATAATTACTCCTTTATTTGTACTAATATCAGTTTATTATTATTCTTTATTATTATCATGTCACAAGAAGTCGTAAATTCTATTAGATATGCATAGTTGGTTACACTTTATTTTTGTTATTACAAAGAATTAAAAAATTGTACATATCCTTTTGCCACATGATGATTGTCTGAAATTTTTACTTTTTTTTTAAAGATTTATTGGTGTCAAGTTGATAATGAAAATCGCACTTGTAATAATTATGTGTGGGACCCGTTAAAATAGGAAGGTAAAAATCTTTGGTAATCTTCCTGTGTCACTTTATAATTCAAACCATATTTCAGCTTCTATCTCTATATATATATTAAACAGCGTATATAAAGGGAAATTCCTTGATTTCTTGAAAGAGTCAGTTCAGTATCAGACTTGCTTTTCGTGATGAAGTGAACTGCAATGTTCGCGAAATATTGGCATTTTAGTAATGGACACGCAGATAATCCGCGAAACATAACTTTTGTATAGAAAACACATGGAAGTCTCAAAAGTTTTATTAAATTTTTCCACAAGAAGAGTATCGTTATTAAAATAAAACTTTCAAATTTATATCTTCCATCGCTCAAAAAACTATCAAATTTGGCATTTTTGAAACACTGTGGGGGTAATAATATCATCCCAAAGTTCCTTCAACTCAAAGACCACTAAGAATTCGTAAATCAAAAGAACATTCTCCATAAAACTGGCCTTATCCTGACTAAAGAACGCATTCACGTCACTGAATCACAAATAATCCATAAAATAAGTTTTAACTTTCATCTATTCCTTCAAATTACGGAATGATATTTATTAGCAAATCTCTTAAATCATATTATATACGAACAAGTCTTGAATACACAGCGTATAGGACGGTATAGAGCATATAATTGATATGTCGATGATATATTGTTAGAGCTAAAAAAAATCAAATAAATAAAATTTTAGAAGTTCAGTTCTTACCATGAAAGAATATAATTCATTATGGATATGAATGAGAACAATAGTATTAATTTTTTAGCTGTAAAGATGATAGCGGATAATAGAAAAATTACTTTAATCCACACAAAGAGTCTACAATTCTTTCAGATATTTAAATTTTGATTCAAGTCATTCAATTGAACATAAGAATATAACATAATCGAACATAACATAAAAAGCATCATTGTCGGCCTTTTTGACAGAATTCTCCTACTTTCATGTTCATATTTTTATTTCCATACTTTCCAAAAACATACAATCTCTAATTTTATCAAATAATGGATATCTACTACAGCTCATTTTTGCAACTACCAATAATCGTGTCAGTGCTGTCTCACAAAAATGTTAATGAGATGAACAAGAAACAGAACACAAGTAAGGATCTAGTAACATATCTTACACTACCTTTTTACAAAATCAGAAAAAACTTGGGATGTTGATCCCCTTAGAGCGATTCTAAAGCCGTTTGTATTACCGATTTATTAAGACTTAAACACATGATTTACATTGAAACATCAATACACACTATTACATCCATGTCGTATTCACATATACGTACAAATTTTTTAACTAATTTTTTTATATTAGAAGTCTAAGCCTAATTCTAAGAATACAACATTGTCTGTTCATGTAATCTCTAATCTAAATGAACATTGTTTTATACATACAAAGTATAAAGCTTGTATAAAACAGGTATTTATTGCGAGTCGACATCAGCAGCCGATAATGAAACTGTAACTTTCTACCTTTTTTCATTTTTGAAATAAGTTGACATTTTGGACTACATTATTGTTTATTTTAACTGTGGAAAAGAATTTTTTAATCTATATATAACAGTAGTATAGTATATTAGAAAAATATTTATTTGAAAAATAATCGGTAAAACAGACGACTTTAAGATCTCCTTAACGTTTGATCCAATAAAGTAATAAAAATGCTATTGAATGTAATAAAAAATATAAATACGAACTATTGAATGTAATTGTCGTTAAAATAAATGGCATAATGATTGCAGCCGGCAATTTTAGTTCGATAAATATCACATTTAAACTAGCCCGTGAAATGGGATTCTTTATGATGGATTATTACATACCATCTATATTGATTGTTGTGATTTCGTGGGTGTCTTTTTGGTTACATCAAGATGCGAGCGCACCACGAATAGTTTTAGGTAAAATATATTTGCTTTCTTCTTAACATTTCTTCTTCATTAAGTTTTTATTAACATTAAATAATAACATATATATATATATATATATATATATATATATATATATATATATATATTTTATATATATAATATATATTTTTTTACACAAAAAAATTTTTATTATATATATCACACACACACATAAATAAAAAAATTTGATATAGTATCTCTT
>Ga0157364_1007755_pt1 | contig 11119 bp, 3 predicted proteins | sample AttsexASBM2_FD_111476 | JGI IMG/M metagenome (GOLD analysis project Ga0157364, IMG submission 111476) | Fungus gardens microbial communities from leaf cutter ant in Ribeirão Preto, State of São Paulo, Brazil - Atta sexdens ASBM2 | ecosystem: Host-associated > Fungi > Mycelium > Unclassified ... | reverse complement strand
TATATACATTTTTTTGTGTATTAGATGTTATATATCCATGATTCTATAACGCAATTTATATTCCGTATATAATATATCATGATATATATTCCAATATTACACCATTTTATACTCTCTTTTAACGTGATGCGCTTTAAAACGTATCACATCAATCGTTCATACCGCAATGTATTTTATCTTGTGCGATAGAACCTTATTTTCATTATCACGTAATAAATGTATCACATACATCCAAAGTAAATTCAATTTGGTATTCTCTTTCGGCGTTAATATTTGTCATTATTTGCTACATTTTTACTTTTTTCTCTCTCTCTCTTTCTTTTCTTCGAGGCACACCGCGTGCGATATCTTCACTAACGACTGACGTTAGATTCGAGACTGTCACGAACGAGGGAGGGTATAAAATGAACGAATATTCAGTCTATGTCAATCACATCCGTATTTTCCGCTGATCCCTTTCGCTGTCGCAATTTCCGGCGCAGCAGGACCGATTTAAGGATACTGGACGACCTTGGACCCGCGACATCCGGCCGCGGGATATTCTGCTACGCCGCTTTGTGCCTCTTTCTTTGCTCTCTTCTCGCCGCGTTCGAACTGGGACTGCCCGAACTACCACCTCTCTCGCAATCCGCTGTCGGCACAGGTTTTAGTTCTCTGTAAAAGTATACGCGTTGAAGAATTCCTTTGCATTCTTTTGCAAACTTAAAATGACGCAAAAACGTCAGCTATATCGCGAAAATATAAAGTTTCGCTGATCCAACAATTTATAAGAAAGAACCGCTTTTTTACAAATATATTAAGAAAAATCGCATTGTATATAATTTACATTTATTATTACAGTTAGTATATTCCATAAGTAAGAAATAATACCTACAGAATAAATACCGGTCAAATATTTCTAATATCTTTATAATTTATATTCTTAATGTATACATTGTTCATATAAAAATAATGCAACAATCTTTTTTGCAATTCTTTAAATTAAACTTTTTTTTAGTGCATTATATTAATAACTAAAAAAATTGTATTCAGAAATTTTATTAATTTGTTTTATATTCTCTGATTTTTATAATTAATAAATTAATTATAGAATTTTATAATTAATAAATTTGCTTTCTTAGTTATACAAAACAAACACATGAAGATGATTTTCGACTCACTTATTTGCTTTCAAATGCAGAGTTATAGTAAATTATAAAATCATATATATACAGTTTAGTTCTTTTTTAAATTATGATATTTAAAAACCGTAAAGTCAAAAATATCAAACCATTTTATTACACTCGAGTTTCTCGAAACATTTTCACAGACGTTTTACATCTATAAATCGAAAAAATCCGATTAATTTCAACGAGGCAATGGTAAGTTGTTATTAATTACTCACCTATAATTAAGTAATTCTTCGTCATCAGGCACTCTGGATATAAGATCGAGGACCTCATTATTGGGCACGGAGTGAGGCCTGAGGATTTTCCTAGAGAACTTATTGACTCCCCAAGCGAGGATTAAATATCGGACAGGAATAAAATAGAGCACGACCGCCCCAGCAATCGCCAGAAGCATTGCCAGGTAACTTAAATAGGGGATCGTGAAGTTGAAGAGATTCTTTACTTTCTCGCAAAGGCTAGCTATATAACCAATCGAATTCTGGACTGTTTGCGTCACTTCTTGAATCGCCTGTAAACGCTCCTTCAGACTTTTCTTTTCCTCCTGAAAAATCATTAATAGATAAAATACGTAGAATTCGTTGCTTAAACATTTAAAAAAACACACTGATTTCTGAAATGACATTTAGATGTTTCTTAATTTTTTGATTTTTATTTGCTCAAATATTTAACGAGCAAAAATTAGCATTAAAAAAAGACACTGACGATTGCAAAAATAAAATTAAACCCATTATAAATTAATATCAAATGCAAGACAAAAACATGGATCAAAATTTAAAAAAATTTTTAATCCGATAAAGATCGACCCAAGAAAAATTAATACATATATTATTTGGGTGGTTAACAATCTTTGCAAAATAATTAATTAATCTTCTGTATTAATCGAATCAGTTTCATATGACATTATCTATTCTTATATCTTATCTAAATGCGATACGAATATACCGTTAAATTGTAATATGCGACGGAACTACGCTGTTGCTCATAAAGATAACATCTTTATCCGGGCACTATTGTGATTCATAGAGCATAACGAGATGCATAGAATATCCAATGGCGGTGCTTAATTTTGAACAGTATGGCTTATTTCTAATACAAGAGAAATAATTCTACTAATTTCTACTTTAATTAATTTGCATAGGGTCGAAGGTTATAGCGCTAAATAATTATTGGATGAAGCACGGTATATAATGCGTAAATGAGAATTTGCCATATATTTATTATTATTTTATAAATCCAGTATGAATATTACTTGCACCATCTCTCTAGCTATATTAACGAATCGATGCAAAAAACTTTTGTAGCAGCAAACTTTTGTAATATAATTACGGTATAAATAGATGATGTTTTATTTGATTTTTTTTAATGAAGAATTCTATAATTTGCGACGCGAATAAATTTAGAATTTTGTAATTTTCGCAGATATAGTAACGCTCACTTTGTCTTTGTCGTCTTCGTCATCGTCATCGTCCCCCGGTGTCGGCGGGCAATCGTCGGACCCAATCTCTGCATGATCTTGAAACTGCGAAGTTGCGTATATTAAAGGTGCGCCCGTTACCACTGCGACCTGTCCGTAAATCCAATGATTGAACCCGCTCCTCTCGCCAGTAAGCTGACAGGTAGCAAAGAAATTCGACATGCAGCATTGCCAGTAAAGAAAGCGGAGGTAACTTGCACTTATGCAGGGATCATGTCAGATGTAGAATATACAAAGTATGTATAAAAATATATACAAAGATTATAAACTTATATAAAGAAGTACTACAATTTTTGTTTCATTTACGAGATGTCAAAGAGTACTTTGGAACAGTTGATTTTTAATCCTACTGTGTTACATAAATCCATTTAAATTATTTTTATTTACAAGAAAAGGGTTTTGTATTAATTGTATGGAAAGTTAAATTCCGGTGGAATGAATTAGTTTTCACATATGAACTAATAATATGGTAACTAATATGGTGAAAAGATGAAAAGCTCCATAATAGATAGTTTTTGAGCTATGATGTATCAAAGATGAATTATGTTAAAAATAAATGGTATGTCAAACACTTGGGCTCACATTTTTGTATACATGCTCAAAAATTAATCGTTATATAAGTTAAGTCTTGATGTATCTTTTGTTCACCGCATTATAAACTACATTAGCTCATTTCAGAACTTAATTTTTCATATAATTAGTGCGTCCTTTTGCTTTAATATTTTTAAATAATTCTAGAAGTTTCTCTTTTTTTTATGACTTTTTATTTTTAAATAGTACGAAATAAATGAAAAAAAATGTTTTTTTATCAAAAATGTATTAAGATTAGATATAATGTTTATATTCAATCCCGAATGTATTAAATATAAAATACAGCAAGATTATATGGTAAAAATTTTTCTCAAAATTTTTTAATAAAATTTTTCAGAATTTTTTAGAATTTCTGAATAATTTTATAACTTTTTAGAACATTTCTCGGATGTTTTAAACAATTTAGAAGCGCCAAGAAAGTTTACATCTGTTTTAGAATTCTTCGTATGTAAATTCCGAAATATTAAAGTAAAGAAAGCATCACAGACATGCACAATTTAGTCTCAATAAAAAGTGTTAAGAGAGAGAAGAAATTCTTCTACGATATTAAATCGCAAATAGGACATGACATTTTTACATATATATAAGGATTCCAGAAATAATGTTACAAAATAGGAAATATAAATCTGAAAATATTTGATAGAAAAGAAGAATATATTTTATTCATTACATGATAGTACCAATGCTTTTCTTATAAATATTTATGAGAGGGAATAGAGAGCGAAGAATAAAGATTAAAGAATTAAAAACAGACTTTTTTAATTAAAGAATAGTAAGCATTTCATAGCATAGCAATTAATTGGAACGTTCCCAAAACCATATGCTAAAAATAAATCAAGTTTTAATCCATTGCTCAAGAAATTGAAGATGCTAAAGGTTTTAGATTTTACAATTTAAAAGATGCATCGCATCTATATAGCAAAAGTGCACTCGATATTATTGGCTTTAAAAGCCAATGTTCAATAATAGTGTTTAATTTTCCTCTTATCATCAATTATATTTATTTAGAATATAGACATGCGAAAGAGTGCCGGATTAAAACTTCAATAAAACCAATAACAAAAGTGACGTACCAGATAATACTTTAGAAGAATCAATAATGCCACGCCCGGTATCATATACGGTTCGAAGTAGTAACATCCAAGAATAAAAATTACCAGAGCGAAGATGCTTCTCATCTTGCTTTCCCATTCCCAGCAGCTCCTAACCGTAGGATAAAGTAAAAAATAGTATCATAAATAGCAGTGACATAAACTGTAGAATTTATTTCAGTTTAATCCAATATTCTTTTTGCCATGAATATATTGAAAGAAACACAAACTACAAAATTTTTTAGAATGTATTTCTTTCGATAGGATGCTATACTGTTATCCAGTTCAAAGTCTAATTAATTTGATTAATTTTGATTTTCTTGATTTAAAATAAAAATATATTTTTAAGATTGTGTGACATATATTTAATACATGTAATTTTCGTTATTAATGAAATGATAGATATGTTCGTGTCGTAGGATTGAAAAAATAAAAATTCACATCTTCAGTAATTCAAATAAAAGTTAAAGTCACTCACTGCATGTATTTCCCTATGTCGATGAATATTACAATAATAGCTTTGAGCCTGAGAACATTTCGCAGAAAGACTTGTCTTTTGAATTTCACTTCCGGCTCCATATACTTCTTTTCCTTCGGATTAAGAGTTCGAATGCATGCTCTGAATATGTTCCATATGACGGTCATTTCCAAGAGAATCTGAGGACAGTTTCCCTTCGCACGGCCCCTCAGTTTCTTGTCCTTCAATGCGTACCATCGTTTTTCGCCGTTACGAATTTTTAACAACGGTATCGCTACCCTCCCAAGGAATTCCACCTTATGATCCCGATCTTCATCGTACACCGTCACCTCCAGAACAGAATTGATGTCCTTTACATTACTGTTGAGGAACAACAAAATTTACTCTCGATTACATCTGAATAGCACAAATTTTGATTATATTTTTGCACTTGATCATATTCAACTTTTCTTATTATCTAATAATGCACGTTGATAATTAAATACGTTGACATTAAATATAATTAACGGCATTTCGATTAAGATATAACTTACAAGGTGAAAATTTTCTGCCAATTCGGCGTGAGAGTTTTATACTCCGTTTGCGTTTGTAATCTAGAATTTACAAGCTCCAAAACACAAAAAGGATCGCTTTTACCACCGAGATCAGCAGCTGCAAGACCCTGTGCACGATATACCTGTAAAAAGATTAATCAATTTAAAAATAAATAATTTAAAATTAAAATATAAAATTTATTTAAAATTTTGTTTTATTTAATTTATTAATAAAAATTCTTATAACAAACAATGGCTAAATCTTTTTATTAAATTATTGAAATCGAAAAAAGATATAGATATATATTTTTCTAGAAAAATTACTTAACGGAATTATATATGATTTTAATGTAATTTTTATTGACAAAAATAAATTTATCAATGGCTTTAATATATAATTTTAAAAAATAAAAGCATGAAGTCATAAAGCAAATAGACTTCTATAGATTTAGTTATTAATAAATAATAATTTTTAATAACGTAACTTTATCACAGTTCAAATCATGTCTGTTTATCGATTAATTAATGTTTAATGTAAAAGAGTTGACTTATTATTTTAGCCAACTTAAAAAAGCCGCATGCTTTTTGTTCAGCAATCGAATGTGTTTTACTAATTCATAGCATTAAAAAGTCATTCCGAAATAAGCGCGTCATAATATTGACTAGAAATGTTTTCTCTTTACTTCAGGTCTCATATAACAATACGTCAATATATTTATACATAATTCATATGGCAAAAATTATTTACAATAATTTAAATAGTAAATGAATCTACTATCAATATCATTATATGACATATCCATGAACTAGATCACCAAATTCTAACAGCGTATTTTACTTGTAGAACAAAATTCTACCGCAGACAGAATTCAATAAAGATAAGTTCTCAGATCTATAAATATATTAGAACTTTTCTTCATTCTGGACGTGACAAAATAATCCAAAACTTGGCGATCTATTTCGGGAATATTCTATACATTAATTATTACTCTTCTTACTTAGCTTCTTATGCTAAAAAAATTAACATTCCAACGTTAGCATGTTAATATGCTAACATGTTAGCAATTTACATTTAATCGTTTCTAATTACCTTTACTGTCAGGTGACCTACGTCACGTATCCTCTGTAAAGTGTTCGTAATGGAATACCGTTGGACCAATTGTGCTTGTTCTATTGGCGTTTCCTCGTGTATGGCCAAATCGCTGATTGTCTCGCTGGCTGTAGTACCGCTTATCGTCAAAAGTAAAAAGATATTGCCCGAGCCATCCTCAAGTTCGCGCCATAGCCGATGCGTCGTCTCCCGCTCGAGAGTCGCCAGATCGATCACTGTCTTGCCCATTAAATCGTCCTGATGACTCCTATCTCTGTCCCAAACCGACACTTCCAATTCTTGTCCCAAATATGGATCCTCGTAGAGGTGGAGGTCGAATTGCTCCAACCAAATTGGATTCAGTGTTTTGTTAACGACTTTCGACTTGTATTTCTCCGTGCCGAGCCTGCAAATTAGGATACGGAATTCTAGTATTTATATAAGGAACTTCAGCTATAGTTTAAGTTCCTCAGTTTAAACGATTGCAGTTTGAATTGTTAATATCTCCGAGATTTCATTCCATTTAATTTTATTGTGACATCAAACAGAATAATTTCCATTTTACATAAATAAAGTGAACAAATACAATATAATACCAATTAATTATATCATCGACAACATCAATTCATATCTACGTTTATATTGATATTATAAATCTTTATAAACATGTTAAATAGGATAAAATCACAAATAATAAAAGATTAAAGAGTGAATTAATTAAAATATTTATATCATGCTGTGCTTTAAAAAGAAATATACTATACTATATATATATATATATATATATATATATTGTAAATAAAAATAAACGTCATCAAATCGAATAATAAATATGAATGAAATACATATATCGGAGATACTATACTTGATCAATTTAATTACTTTTAATTAAAAATATTTATAACAAGCAAATAAAAAAGCAATCTGAACTAAAATATTCTAGCAAATTCTCTGACACAAATTTTAAAGCGATATTATCCAAATAAAAAACTACATTCGTTGATTAAGCTATGCATTTTATATTAGATTTTATGTACCGAAACTTCACGTAAGGATCCGACAAACCGTCTATGTCCATTGGCAATAAATTCTTTGCCTCCACGAGCACAATTGTCACCACTGAACTCCATATTTGTGATTTCAATCGTCTATTCACGTCCGCCAATCGATTAGTTCTCTGAAAATACTGCAATGTGGAAAAATAGGACACTAAATAAAATTATTGCTAGAGAGACAAATTGTAATGTAGAATTTTTATTTCAATATAACATAGTTATCGCAAATTTAAAATAATAATAAGTGCGCATAGTTAAACGCTGCGATTGTTCGATTCTTTTTTTTTTATTAAAAAAAATCTCAGAAACAATTTGTGAAAAACAATTTTTGAAAAATAATTTTTTATAAAATTGTTTTCTTATAGTTTTAATTTTATCAATTATTCCTGCGTTTAATGTTTATAATATGATATTACTGCAAAAAAATGTTATTTAATAATCCGATATGGAAGTAAATAAATATTAAAAATTTTTTTGTGGCTCTACCCTATGAATGTCCTCCATTTTTCCCTTAACATTGTCTTTCAATCTATCCAGAAGATCGTGGCGTTTGACTTCTTTCACTTCTAAAATGCCGGAATTATTTAAAACATTTGCATTAGCCTCTACATTTTCCGTATCTGAGAAAACAACTTCTTGATTGTTTAGCTGCGTGATTGAACTCGCTGGCTCAAATCGATCCGATCTTGGAGAAGCAGTCCGATTTCGTAATCTTCGCCAATGTTCGGTGATTTTGCTTTCGGTCCTTTGTTCATCATTTCTCGCGATTCGTCGATTTTCCATCAGTCTACTTTCAATTTTCGGTTCCTCGTCTTCTCTCTTTGCCGGTGTAAATTTGAAATCGTACGTGGATTTCGATATAATATCCTGATTAATATCCGTCAAACTGTCAGTTGTATCAGTATCGAGTTGACAGTGAGTTAACGTGTAGTCAGAAGGCCTGCGGTGATCAGTGATCCACGTCTCGATCGGTTGCAGCCACGTATGCTTTTCCACGTTCTCCTCCCAGATTCGTTCTACCTGATCTTCCAATATCCTCTCTATCAAATCCACCTTCCGCCTCAGAGAACTTCTTAACGAATCCTTTGCCTTCCGTTTCTTGATCCCAGATAGATTTTCGGTAGACGACCCTTCAATCATTCGCCTCTTCCAAATTCCTATCATCGCCGATGCTTCTTCGAGCTTCGATTTCTCGTTTTCGCCAACGCTCGATCCTTCCTCCGTAATTTCGGAAATCGTCTTGACAGATAGTCCTTCGGCTCGTTTCATCTTCGGGAATTCTTTAACTGCAAACGTATGCTGAATCCTCGATTTTTCGCCTGCGACGGAATTCGATTCTCTCGAATTCTCCTCGACTTGAATATTCCCGCAAAAATTCCCATCCGACGCCAAGATGCCAACAGTATTTATGGCAGCGTTGCATTTCATCTCGGTAAAATCCTTCTCGAATTTTTGTTTTAATATGGATCGATCCAATACCGTGATGGAATATCGTTTCTCTTGTCGATCCGCGAGTTTATTTCGATGCAATCCTCTGGAAGGCACGTCAATATCGGATGATCTATCGGTAGACAACTCATCTATTTTGTTAGACACCGCATTGGAAACTACGTAAATTTCAGACGCAGCATCGATTTTAGATACATCGTCTTGAGACGTAGAATTAATTTCTGATGTAACTTCGATCTTAGGCACAGTATGAAGTTCACTTGATTTATTTACATTTAATTTAGATAAGAGATCTATTTTGGGCACGGTGTCCATTTTAGATGCGACGAGCGCAGTTTCGTTCAGATTCTCACTCTGCATGATATTAATTTTGCATATTTTGTCGATCGCTATTTTTTCCAACTTCGATTGTGTTGTGACATCGATTTCTAATATGTTAAGCTCAAATAGAGATTGAGAGTACTATCGATTTCAAATTGAATAATTTCTCAAGTCTCTCCTCTGTAGTGATTGTGCTGTCACGAATAAAATTTGCTTTAAACACGTTTTCGAATAATCCGCACAAATATTGCATAACGGATAAATTGTGAATATTTTTCTTCATGAAAAATGTTTATATAACGAGTTATTTTCGTCGATGCTTTTATTACAAATTCCTTAGTTCTCCTTGTTAGTTAAATGACTGTGAATTCGTTCTCATCTTTCGATCGGCTTGCATGTTTAATGGATTCGCATCCAAACAAGACAGAGCCAAAAGATCGTTTCGTGTTCTTTATCTTTTATTCGTATATATTACTCTTATGATGCGTCATTTTTAATAAGAGCGATTAAGCATGTTTTGTATGAAAAAAGGTGTCAGTCATCAGATTTCATAATGCAATGGAAATATACAAGCTGCGTTTAAACATGATGAATCTACATCTTCGTATAATATGTGCATGCGTTGAAAAATTTTATAGTTTTATCAAAATTAATATTTTCCAAATATAAAACGTTAATTACACTTATATGCACTTATATATTCTTCTTATATAATAAGCAAAAAATGAAATCTCTTACAGCCATCACAGATAATCTGAAGAACTCACGCTAAAAGTTCACGTTTTATATAACGCAGCGACTGATACGCGCAAGAAAAAAAATGCGAAAAAAACGTATCCGTGAGCATAGATTTACACACTGACTCAATTGTATATCTTAGTTTACAAAAATCGTAGAGTGCAAATATAAGCATTTCCTCACAATGATCACAGTATTCAATATTGCCAATTAGTGATGAGTCACAGTGAAAAATATAGATGAGAAATACAATTCAGTCACACTTATACAAGGTAATCGGAAGTCTCTTATCAGGAACAAAGATGAAGTCGTTACTAACGTATAATGGAATACATTTCCGTGTCGAGTATCAAATCGGTACCGCACTGATAACTTGGAAGCACCTATCGTGCTCATAAAGTAAGACGGCAAAAGTCGTCTGACTACTAAGTCGTTTCTTCATTGGCAACCTGCGAAGCGTACCGGCTAGCTGAGCTTCTCTTTTCCCTCTCCATTCTTCGCACAAGAAAGGATGTCGGCAAACATTGAGACATTGTGTATACACGATGCCATAACCGCGATGCACGATATTCTGATGTAGCTATTTCTCAACTCATATAGAGAAAGCAAGAAGATATCACAATAGCAAATTTGCTTTGCGTATCCTGATGAAAAAAAAATTCGCTAAAATTATAGGTTTTGAAACATTTCCGCGAAATTGCTAAAAATTTACTAAATTTCATTGAAAGCTAAATTTTTCAGCTAACATATTGAAAAATCACTGAAATTGAACTGAAATTGTTGAAATTTCTTTTATAAAAATTTCTCGGAAATTTTTATTAAAATTTCTTTAAAATTTTGCTAAAATTTTGCTAAAAATGAATTTTCTAGCTAAAAATCGCTGAAATAAAACTGAAATTTTTCTGAAAAAAATCTCTGAAAAAAAAAATGCTGAAATTTCGCTGAAAAATATTCCAAAACGTGTACTAATTTCAGCGAAATTTTTTCATTAGGGTAAAAAAGAAAAAAATTATTCATTTAATTGTGTGAAAATTCTTTTACATCTTTAATTTTTAAATTATTTTAGATAGCTATCAAACTAATAAGATTTGAAAAATTTTTAAAAATAAATACTTCAAAATGATACAATT
>Ga0157364_1007754_pt1 | contig 11119 bp, 8 predicted proteins | sample AttsexASBM2_FD_111476 | JGI IMG/M metagenome (GOLD analysis project Ga0157364, IMG submission 111476) | Fungus gardens microbial communities from leaf cutter ant in Ribeirão Preto, State of São Paulo, Brazil - Atta sexdens ASBM2 | ecosystem: Host-associated > Fungi > Mycelium > Unclassified ... | reverse complement strand
TCGTTTGTAACCTGATGTTAAAAATAAATTACTGCTCAGTCAATTCTGATTGGAATGTACATGTGGAACGTATGGCAAAGAAGATTGTCAACGACAGGAGAAAGAGATTATCATATCAAAAAGATAGATTTTTTTTTTAATTATTAGGATAATCAAGGAAATGGCATTTGCAATACAATGTTGAAAAACTACAAGTGACTTCATAAAATATCTATCCGATGGCGCATAGGAGATCTTCACAACATCGCTGCGGAGATCACATTATGAAAATGCATCCGTCAAGTCTAATATTTCGTAGGTGATACCAGCGTCTTACGACCTGCCATAAAATGTGCACTATTGCACGGGCACTCGAAATATTTGCGAATACCTTCGCTAAGACGCGCAAAATGAAGTCGGACTTTCGATAGTTTTTTAAGTTCTTCTTTTTTGTGGCAAAAATAAAATATATATTAAAATATATATTAAAAAAATTATTAATACTACGAAAATTGACTGAGAAATATAGGTAAATAAACGAAAAAGGTCATTTCGAGTAAAGATCTTGATGCCTAATAATATTTTTATGCGAACCTTACATTTCAAGTAAACCGTGTGCCGATTATTTATGGGTTTTGAAATACAGTCTTAACTCAAGCTGGAGTACGTAATACCACAAACTATAACTTAAATTGACAAATAATTTTCAATGAGAGAAAAACGTACTAAATTTTAATAAATTGTGTGAATAATATTAGTTAAATATTTATTACATGTAAACATATCTATATATATTTGGTATAACAACCATTAATTTAGCTATTATTTTTTATTAAATATTTATTTACCGCAAGTATTATAAATGTTAAATTAGTATTACTCAAATAAATATTTATTAAAATTTAATACAATTTTTTTTATCAGTGTAATATTGAAGCTAGTGGAGCATCTTTGTGGATAAAGAATGTATTGCAAAAGCATTATTTAATTAAAATTGAGCAGAGAATTCGATTTTTCATTGTTAAAGAACAATTTTCTATTTAAAACTTTAAAAATCGTAAACATTATATACAAAACACTGTGCGATGTATTTGTTTCCTCGAGAAATCTCACGTGACCGTATGCGGACCATGTTTATTTCGATACCGGTCAGAAGCCAATATTTGAAGTAGTTAATCGTCGCAGTACACTCTGTTACAATCTCTGACTGGTGGCTATAAATTTCCAAGCAACCTGAGAGTTTCATAACTTTTCAGGAAACGAAGATAACAAGCTGGATCAGCCAGGAAAAATAGTAGGCCATCTGCCAAACCATCATCGCACACTCTCGTGAAATATCTGTGGGATACAGCAACGACGATCATCGTGCGCATATACGCAAATACATACAAGAAATTCGTGACCCAGATAGTCTGGAAAGGCGAGATGGCGTAACATTTTGCTACGGCTCTGCCGCCATATCAGCCATGAAAAAAGAATCGAATATACGATTCGAGATTCTAATCGACGCGACATAAGTTTAGTCTTATTCGGAATTTTTGCAACGCGAGAACTTTTGCACTTAGCTAGATCCATTACATTTCTTAAATATTATAATAAAATAAGGATATTTTAAAATCGTATGGAGTCTTACCAAAAATATCTAATAAATTCGATTGTCTGATGAATCAAACGGGAAAACCCGAGCGATTACGTTTTAAATTAAAGAACGGATTGAATTTTTAAATTTCCGCAGTGCCGCTCTCTTCCTACCTGTTATTAGAACAATTGATAAAACGTCACGATTCGTTATCAGTAGAAATGACGTAATTCCGTGCGTTCGCCCCGTGTTCCGATCTGTATTGATACTCTCTCGAGCTCGTTCTTCGACGTATAACAAGACCAGACGATTTATCGATCGCACGAAAAACTACCAGGACCTATGGCAACGTCCGCGTTAAGTGGAAAGGTCTATGTATGCGCGGACTGTCGCGCCACTGTCGGAATACGTTAATCGTGCGATCTCAAGGCCGCCGCGTCGTCGCGAAATCGCTGGATCGTCCTCGAAATGTGTGCGCACGATTGAGCACACATATTTTCGCGTTCAATTCGGCCTTCAAACTCGCATCGATTTGCCATTTTCGATGCGATATCGGAACACACATGAGATGCTCAGAAACAATGAGAATGCGAAATAATTTTTCGTTATTTGATGACGAAGTACATTTTGATGCTCTTAACTCTTCGTAGGTACTCTGAGTCTTTTCTGTCTGACCCAAATTTTTTTTACGGTTTTAGGCTTTCAAAGAATCCAGAAAAATTCAGGATTATTTTTTAACATCTCTACTTATCTCACCAAATAGTTATTTAACTCAAATATTAAAATCTTTATTAAATAAACATTAAAATTTATGCCAAGAAATTTGAGCGAAATTTTGCTTGGGTTAAAAAAGACTCAGTGGGTCTGCGAAGGGTTAATACGGATATTCGCTACTTGAATTCAAATGTAGTCGTCAGTATTTTAAGACAGTACAGAACCTTCATTACTGTGCACTATGCAGAATGAGAAGAGGAACGTAACTTGATCCCGATTCCTCCAGGATTCGAGAAAGAGATAGAGATAGAGAGAGAGAGAGAGAGAGAGAGAGAGAGAGAGGAAATGGCTGCGAGGCGAGACTAGAGATGAGAGTAGTTGGAAAGAGTGACGAGCGCGCTTTTCACGGCCTTTATTTCTGCTTGGGATTGTGCTCTGCTACATCATCGTAACCAAGACCGTAAACCCCCAACGTAGGATCGCGTGCGAAATGAAAGAAACCATAGTAACGAAGTAACAGAAAAACTAAAAGCGAAGAACATTTCGTCTCGTTAGAATATAATCTTGCGTCAATTGTATGGATTCCTTTTTTCCTCGCTTTTTCCCCTCTGCTTTTTCCACCGCTGTCAGCTTTGTCGAAGGCTCGAAAAAGCGGATAAATAGCACCGATCGCAATTAATAATCCGATCATTCGGTATTATACATTGGCGGGGGAACAATGCGTGGTATCATGCACTATGTTATAAGCGCGGAAGGGGGGAGGGAGGGGGGGAGGGAGAGGGACGATATGAAAGTGACAGTTTGCAAAATTGGCAAAGCGTAATTTTGGCCCATTGGCTCTATCCGGCGCCAGTGAAACAACGTTATCGGGCACGCTCCCAATATCCGACTACTGAACTATAATTAAGCTCTATTCTTTGTGCGAAAATTAATTCAATGCCGGGGACGGCGCGGCGAAGCCACGCGGAAATCCGCATGCCGGCCGGGCGAGCACCGGATCGACCGGGTACCGTAAAGCACGATCCTAATTTGGTTTTCCAACGGTACCGTACGGTGCATACGCGGATTCCTATTTTCGTTTTTTAACGCTCGATGCTATTTTTGTCAGATAAAACACGAAATGCGCAGCCTGTTAAGTGATGCGCGATTTAAAGCTTGTCGCCCGACGCTACTCGATTCTCATGCGACATTTTACGCATCAGATATTCCGCCGCTTGATATTTACGTTAAATTCTACACGGGCCATTTTTTTTTCAAGCATGTTCTTGCGAAATTAACTTTGTCCTCTGTCTATCTCTCTTTTTTCTCTTTTCTGATATATGCAAACATTTTTGAGAACCCATCAAAACATTCATAAAATATACATGACGTATTATTGTCTAACTCTTATCTTTATGTGTTTCTTAAAACACATATAGGCTAGGTTTTTCGTTCGCTGGTTAACTTGTAATTAGACTTAACCTGATTTTTTATCCAATAGGCTTCATCTATGATAATGTTATAAGTGAAGTCCATTGAGTAAAACATTAAGTTAAGTTTAATCGTAAATTAACCAACAAATGAAAAATAGGTCTGTAAAATAATTCAATTGGGTTGGCGGTAAAAAAAATCAAGTGGTTCATATAATGCGTCCAATCTCAATCTTCAGCACACTTTCCTCTGCACTCTGAGAAAAAGACAGTGGTGGCTACTATAAGAGTTATACGTAGAATTAATGTACATCTTAAGTATATCTTTCTCCGAGTGTGTGCCTTAGTAAAACGTCAGTATCTTTCATTTTATGGTACTTCAATCTCTCTCAACCTGCGAGATATGATCTGGAAGAGAAGTAATCCCGTAATAGCTTTCAGCAGTGATTTTCATTTTGCGGTCCCTTAAATTCATGAATAAAAAAAAAAAAGAAAAAAAAACGGAAAGCTTCGTGCCTAGAAGACATCGGCTCGCGCGAATAATCGTACGTTCATGCTCGCTGATCCTGCTTATATCGATAATATCAATATGGAACGCCACGCGCGACTCACGATACAGGAAGCCAGAGCTCTCCCGTCCGTCCTGGCCTGCGTGCGTGTGCGTAGTCGCATGCAAGCAACGCAAGATACATACGTTCCAACGGCATTACACACGCATTTACACGTTCTCAGCCGCCCCTCCGAGAGCGCCTGTGCACTACGTGCCCTACCACCCCGACAATACGGAGCGACGAAAACCCCTCCATGCGCCCCACTAAGCTCGCGCAAGTCCCCCTTCAACGACACGAACCCCACCAAACTTTCCTCATCCCATTTCCCGTTCTTCTTCTGGTTCTGCCCCTCCGTTCATCGTGCTACCTGCCTGTATATCGTCTCTCTTTCGGGCGTCTCTCATCTACAGTACAGTACAGAAGTACAACATCGGTTCGTCTATAAACTCGTAGAATCATTCTTGCGACGAGAGAAGGAAAAGGACGCGGTGATGCGGCGCGAAGAAGGAAGAAGGAACTCTCCTCGTTCTCGGGAGGAAGGGAACGGAGATCGAATGCACCGCCGCATGCAATGGTACAAACCTACCGCTATCTTTCCGCGTATCCTTTCTCCGCAAGTACAGTCCACGCCGATTTGCCTGGCGGCCTCTTCTACCAACTAGCCCGTCTCGCCCCAGAGTGCTGCTGTGCCTGTCACTCTAGCGCCGCTCTTAGGGAGTTGCTACCAAGAGAGAACAGGCCGGTACTGTCCTAGACAAAAGCTGCCAAGAGGTATCTATCTGTCGCAACTTCGATGGCGCCGTGTTTATGGCCGCCACCACGGAAGACGAGAGTTCGACAATCCACATTTAACGCTAATTGACATAAATCATGATTTTCACGCGATATTTCGTGTACTGTTGTGACAAAACAGTTGGATATGTTGCTCCAAACACATTGTATTATTTCCTATATATAATCATTGTATTATTTCCTATATATGATGCAATGGAAATTATGGAGAAGATAATCTTTCTATGCTCGATAAGGCAGAATGTTTCTATTCCGACAAAAAAATACTACGAGAACCCGACAACTCATGTGACATTAATTGAAATAAGATATATAAGATATGATTTTCATGCGATTCCATATATTGTGACAAACCAACAAAATTCTACAAATCACATGATAAATACAAAAACAGGAAAGAGCTTCTTACGCTCGATAAGGGTATCTCTATTCTAATAAAGAAATACAAGGACTGATGCTCATTCTAAATCCAATCTAACAAGTCTTCATATATATATATATATATGTGTGTGTGTGTGTGTGTGTGCGCGCGCGCGCGTGTGTGTGTGTGTGTGTGTGTGTGTGCGCGCGTGTGTGTGATTTAATTTTCTGTATAAAAATAGCTATACTACACGTTTACATGTGCAAATCCATTTTTATTTACAGTATACTTATTATTAATATGTTATTTTTAGACGGAAAACTAAATACATACATACAGATATGTATAAAGTTACAGATTTGGATTTTTGCAGTATTTTTATTTATCATCTGTTTATCATCTTGTCAAGATATACGCGACTAATAAGTTACTTATGTATCCTAAGAAATTCAAATGAATTCAATACAATTCTTTTACTTGTCAATGATTAGTTGATGATTACATGAATCAAAGATTTGAGATTATGGAATATCGCATTTCTTTGATTTTAAATGTCGAAATCTTTAGATAAATTAATTGTCATTAGGAAAACTATTACAAGATGTTTTAATAAATTTGTTTAATAGTAAATTCGATAATAGTGATTCGACTTGCACTACACTTTTTATTATTAATTCACATTAAAGACTATTTCATGTAAAGTATCTAAATGCAATAGTAATAATTTATATAATCAACTTTAATGAAATAACATATACTTGTTTTCTGTTAAATAACGTGACAATATCATTATTGAGAGTTTAAAATATTTATATGCTTTTACATTTAACTTTATTAATTTCATATATAGCAGCTTTTAAAATACTAATCTAGTGTAATACAAATGACTGAATACGCTACAAGTTACATGTATTAATGCATATTTCCACGTAACAGTCGTCAATCATCTAGAATCGTATAATTATAAGGATAGATATACCCCTTACAGTTGTAACATTGAAACAACCTACGTCGTTACGCAAACGGCCTTGTTGCGTTTTAATCCGCTTTGTATGATGCGCTCGTTATTAATATCTCACTATGATACATTTGTTATTAATAACCATTGCGGCACATCCGCTATTAATATCCACGGTTTCCATATAGAGATTGCTCAATACTGCCCTTAACGAAGATCGTCCTCGTACTTATCGACGATCTATTTATAGAACGTGTAATTGTCACAAGTCTCTTAATACATTCAGAAACATTAGGAGAATTCTCTTGACGTTAGAAGAGTCTCTGGAGAAATTGATTTGAATATTAACAACTTGAGTTTAATTTCTCCCGATTCGCGTACTATTATTATCTATTCTTGAGTTCAAAATCTTGATTTGGTCAAAGTGCAGCTTATTCGCTGAAGCACAAAGTTGCAAAGAAAATTAAAAATTCCCTTTACTTTCTACGAGACGTTCTAAATAGCAAAGGAGTTACGCCGCTCAGAACGCATATTATTTTAATGAAATAATTGCGCAGAATATCCTATTTTGAGGATACTTGTTTTCAAACGTACATACTCGCTGAGTGCCGTTTCTACCTGCAGCATCATTGTCTGAGATGCGTTCATGCTTTCTACTAAGTAATTGCTCACCGGGAGCTCTCTTCGCAAAGTGGTTATCGGCCTATGAGAGAAGGTCGATTCGTCGGTTATTACGTGACACCGTTACGCAACGCGGCTCGCCTCCGCTCGTCGTTTCATCTTGTCTTTACACGCATACACTGCATATATTCATATGTCACATACACAAACTTGTGTTACCAAATTGCCCATTATTCGCAAGATTTATAACAATGCGGGACACGCTACTGCTAAAGATTTCATTTTTCGCATTTACATTTTCCGATTTTAACATGTTAGACGCGCCACGAAAATCAGTCAATAATTAAATTACGAGTGGGCGCTCTCTTTTTATCTTTCTAAAAAATATAGCCAAAAAAGTTATTATTCAGTAAAAATAATTATCAAATTCTAATACGATCAAACATTCGCGATAGACAAACTGCAGTCGTAATCGCGATCGTGATGCACAAAGTATCTAGCTCGAAACGCCTCAAGAGATCTTGGTACGACCCGACGCGTTCCTCCCGAGGAATGTCGAAAGCGTATAATTCTACAAGCTACTCCGGGATGCATCGGTACTGTTGATGGGCGAGAACCGACCTTTTAGCCGTACATCGGACAAACAAGCTGTCCGACTTGCAATACGATTGAAGCGAGACGGAAACATACGCGCAAGAATCGAACGAAAGGACCGAGAAAGATGGAGGAACTGGGGGAGGGGGGGGGGAGGGAGCTAGATAACTACGTGGTGGACGCCAGCGGAGGGTATCCGCTACAACGCGAGAGGGAGAACAAATAATAGAAGGAGGGCGAGGCGGTCACTTGTTGCGATCCTGTTAGTTCACCTCTTCGCCGACCGCCTCTTCGTCTTTTGCTCCGTTCTCCGTGCACGTCTCCGGTTCTGCGCGTCGAGACGCCGCGTCGCGTCGCGCCGTGTTAAACGAGAAACGGCGCTGCTAGACGAACGACAGCGGAGGAGGCCGGGGAAAACAAGGAGACGACCATTTATTTTACGGAGTATACCGTATATGCATGTACAGCTACCTACGAGATCATCCTTGAAATTGAAAATGTACATGGAAAGAACGGTTTTGCTGAAGCTATAAATTTAGGTGGACACAGATTTGAAAATGATTTTGATGAATTAAAATAATTATTATATTAAAATAATTATTGGTTGTCCGGAAAATTCGTGCCGATTTTGAAGGAAAATTGAAACACAGAAGATTTAAATTTTAGTATACATTTATTAAATTATATAGATGCCATTCTGTTCTACAACCTTTCTCCAGCTTTCAGGCAACTTGAAAATTTCGTCCTTCCAGAAAAACTTTTCTAAGTGATTTTTTTACCTCGACTAAAGTGTTGAAGCTTTTTCCAAGGCTTTTATAAGGGAATTTTGTAATGATCGAAATAGGTGGAAATCAGAGGGCGCGAGGTCTAGTGAATATGGTGGATAGGACAGAACATCTCAACTGAGCTCCAACAATTTTTGTCGAGTTATCAAAGACGCATGTCCTGATGAAACACGACGTCCTTCCGATTCGCTATTTCTGAACGTTTTTGTTCAATTGCTGTCTTCAATTCTAATTGGGAACAATACTTCTCTGAATTTATCATCTCGTTGTTTGGTAAAAGCTCATAATACAGAATACTTTTCCAATGCCATCAGACACAGAGCATGACCTTCTTTGGATGAAGACCGGCTTTTGGGATGGCTAAAGGTGGTTCATTCCGCTTCCCCCAAGATCTTTTTCGCTCAACATTATTGTAAATGATCCATTTTCGCTCAACATTATTGTAAATGATCCATTTTCCCCCGTCATTACTTGCTTCAAAAATGGTGTCTCCTCGTTGCGTTTATAGAGCGAGTCGCAAATGGAAATGGAAATCGATCAGATTTTTCTCCGTTAAATCATGGGGAACCCATACATTAAAACGGTTTATGTAGCCAAGAATATGTCAAAATCCACCATCCACGAGCATTTTGTTTTTCAAGCTTCACAAAATGCTTGTGGATGGTGGATTTTGACATATTCAACATTTCTGCTAATTTACGTGTCGTATAGCGTGGATTATTTTCGATCAGTGTTTTAATCTGATCTTCATCTGTGATGGAGGACCTACCCGGGCGTTCTTGATCTTCAAGGTTGAAATCACCAACTTTAGACCTAGCAAACCATTTCCGCACATTTCTTTCAGCTACAGCACCTTCGTCATAAACAGCGCATATCTTGTTTGCCGCTTGTGTGGCATTTTTGCCTTTCCGGTAAAAGAAAAGCATTAAAATGCACTTTGTTTTCTTTCATATTCAAAGGTGTATAAAACTGAAAAAAATTAATGTAATCGCAACCAAATTTTTTTCCAAGTATGCCTGAAGTACCGTCTTTTACGATATGTGCGCATGTCAATGTTATGTTTGTTTTCAATCGTTCTGATATAGATCTGTCCTTACGCCACCTACCAAAAATCGGCACGAACTTTCTGGACAACTAATATGTAGGAAACTCAGCAATGCTGCAACAAGTTTTGGCATTCTAGCAAGCAGTAAAAAAATTCTACATAATTATTTTGATAGTATCTACAATAAAATTATTTTCAGATCTGTATCTATTACATTTTTTTGGATACTTGAACAAAACTGTTCTTTTTATGTATAAAAGACTTAAAAGAGCAAGAGAACTTAATTTACGGATTATCTGCATTAATCAACGCTGTATCATTAATACATAAGTTACATATTAATTATGACACAAGAAAACTTGTGTAAAATTTGATAATAAAAGAAACACTAGACTAGAGCTTATATTACAGTTATTTTTGTCACCCGACTGTTACAAAAAAATCTGCGGTATGATATGAAAGACAGTTTTTAAAAATGCATCACGGGAACTAGAACTGGATTTTTTTTGGTTCCCATTTTTATTCGAGTTAAATACATCGGACACTCGGATATCGATTATATATAGATACATTATCTTTTCATTACATTAGTTGCTGCATATCGATTTTGTTTCTTCAACAAAATAGAGATTCCCATTGGAAAAATCTCGTGCGATTGTACTATCTATAAGAACCTATCACAGGCCGGGAAGAGTCGCGCTGTCATAACAAGGTTATTACCCGCCTAGACTCCCAAGAGCGTACATAATGTACCTTACGCCAAGATTCGGTGTAGAGTCTCTCTCTCTCTCTCTCTCTCTCTCTCTCTCTCTCCCTCCTCTCCTCTCCTCTCCTTCTCTCTAACTCTTCGTTTCTCTCTCCAGTGTTCCATTGCATGGAGAACACGGCGAGAGGCGCACAGAATTCGTCGGCGAGTCGCGAAACTATAGGCGCGTCGGATACGGCCGTTCCTCTCGCTAGAGCAGCCGCGAACCGGGTCAATACATACGCGTTCCAACGGGGCTATGAACTATTGACACGCATAGCGAGGGCTTATTATTGGCCCGCCCGAAACGGCGCGGTACGATGACGCCACGGTCGATAGTTTTCCCGGAGAGCTGGGAGCGTGGTAGTCGGGGATCTAATGCCAGCCCCGTATAATTATTGCGTAATTAGCAAATTTGAGCACCACGGCCGGATCGATAATCGTAAATTATCGGGATTGGTCAGCCGAGGCTGATGCATTGCCCACGGCGATGCACACCGGTGCAACGCGGCGCGGCGATATTATTGTTCTCTCTCTCTCTCTCTCTCTCTCTCTCTCTCTCTCTCTCTTATTTTCTCTGCACCGTACTACTATAGCATGCTTACACATTCGTATGCACCTTTATACAAATCGTATGCATGTACTTGCTTCTATAAGCGAACTGTTAATTGAGTTTTCATTCTTCACGGTGATTATTGGCACGTTTAACACAGTTAGTGAAAAGATTAATGGCGCGTCCAAACAATCCATGATACGATAACGAAATATGAAAAATTTATTAAGTTTGCAAATTTAAAATTTCTTTCGAATGTGATAGGTAGTTTTATAAAAGAGAATAAAGCGTAATATTTCTCTATAATCTTCGGTAACTTGTTTTTCTTTAAGTAAGTGTTGTAATTAGGTAGATAAAATTTGATCGTCAAGTACAAATTTTTCCTTATTTTATAAAAAGAGTTCTTATAAAGTACAAACATTCTTATATTCGT
>Ga0157364_1007753_pt1 | contig 11120 bp, 5 predicted proteins | sample AttsexASBM2_FD_111476 | JGI IMG/M metagenome (GOLD analysis project Ga0157364, IMG submission 111476) | Fungus gardens microbial communities from leaf cutter ant in Ribeirão Preto, State of São Paulo, Brazil - Atta sexdens ASBM2 | ecosystem: Host-associated > Fungi > Mycelium > Unclassified ... | reverse complement strand
TTTTATAAACTTTTATAAATTCAAAAAACCCGTAAAAAATAAGTATTATATTAATAAAATCTTTATTTTTTACAAATATTGTCATAAACTCTCAAGCTCAAACGCTTAGTGAGTTTATTCTATTTAAGATTCGTTTAGTTTCTATTTTTTCAGAAATTGTGGTTAAATCCTATATCTATAATGCTCTTAAATAGTTATAAATCGAAAAACAATAATGTACAATGCGTTATTAAAAATAATGATTTTAATTGGATGTAAAAAATAACTCAGGTGATCGTTAAAAAAAGAATAGTGACTACCGAGTTAACGTTTGTCTCCAGTAATTCCGCTGATACTTAGAGACGCCAACTTGTTTAATGAAATACGAAAGTTTAGTGCAACATGTACTTCTTTCCTTACTTTTAAATCGATTTTTAAACGTTGTTGCGCCGTTAAGTATACCGGATCTTTTTAATCAGTCGCCAGACGTTCTTTACAAATGCTAATTACGTCAACGACGGTCCGGTCTGCGTTAATTAGGAAATAATTGTGTCAATCTTGCAGACTTAAGAAAGAGGATGCCTTCAATTTTGAAGTAAACCTTTTCCCTTCATCCTTGTTTGAAATAGTTCTGTGAATTTTGACCTCTCTTTTCTTCTCCTCTCACAGCTTTTTTTCTGATACGTTGCATTGATTCTACATCGAGCAGCATGCCAATGCATCATTGATTTTTAATCATTGTACTAAAACTTGCGGTTTTGTTTCATTAATCATGTTTCATTGGCGCGATGCTTATTGACGATGTTTCAATGAAAATTCTGTTACTGTTACATTTGTTACGTCGTGTTGCTATTCAGCAACGTATAACCATACTTGGCAAAAGTATATACAATCAAACAGCAAATAAACATCGTATTTGCATCCGGACGCGATACGCTCTAATTCTGTACTTCTATTTACATTTACTCTCACATTTACCATCTAATTTCCTAGTATCATATTTTAATACAGAAATAGAATTTGTAATGTACTTTGTCACACGGGAAATATATTGAATTAAACATTAAATTAGTAATGTATGTATAAATTCAGAGATGAGAGATTTAGCAAGTATTTGAAAATACTCTTATCTGTTTAAATATCTCTTAAGAAATCTTTGATTAACATTTTACTTGTAAGTTTTATCTGATATCAATACATCTTACATCAACGTTAAATTTATTCCTTAATCGTATACATTAATTATACATCGTATATCTAGCACGGTATTTCTGCTTAGAACTCCGCTTAGATTTCCGAGAAAATGCTTGTTTCACCTCGTTGTTCGCGCATTGTCGTAGAAACGCGACAAAATTTCATAGAAAACACTTCGACAGCTATCCCGATATCATGCCTCGAACATTGGCCGCAGAATGATCTTCAACTTTCGCCGATCCCTTCGACAAATCAACTCGTTGGAGTTTTGATAGCCAATTCTGGGAATAATCATCGCATCGTCGCGTCCACCCACATTTCACGCGAGTCATGACTATAAAATCATTCTCTCCCTGCCCCCTCCCCCCCCCGCAACGCCGCCCAATTCACTTCATCGAGTACTTTGATTTTTCACGAATGCGCCACCGACGGACGCTTCGTTTCATCGTAGCCATTTTTCTTTTGAGTTGCCATTCCCTACCCTGTTCCTACTTTCTGTTACAGATCTCATATCATCTATAGGCACCGCGTTCATCCGATAACGACGAGGATGTAGCCCATGTGGGGCTTTTCAACGAGAGCGAACCGCACGAATTTCAAGTCAAGACGACGATGATGATGCGCGCGATACAGGGAAGAGGAATTGACCGAGGGAAGAACAGGTCAGCGTAGAAGAAAGAAGGAGAGATTCCTCTTTGCTTACTCGCGAGAGAACACGCCGGATGTTATCGCGAGACTGATAAAAACACTGCCAGGAGTAATGACGAGCTAGATTGCCGCTTCGTCCGCTGAACCGTTCCTTGGTCGATCTTAGCTTTTGCTCCTCGCTAACTGCCTCTCTACCTGCCCCCCTCCCCTTCCTGCCAGTCCCCCTTCGTGTCAGTCCTGCCTTCGTCACGTATACACGTACACGCTTATATTAATATATACACACACACCCGTTCTCTCTCCCTCGAGAGATCAAAGACTGAAAATAAAAGGTGGCGACATGTTGGGCGTGAGTCAGCCGGGCAACACGCCCTCGAGCTTGCGGCACTCGGCGAGCTTCTCGTGCTTGCAACGCGGCACCGCCGGCGAGGGTCATCGCGCGAGGACCTCAACATTGCTGCAACAGCCGAGTCTACAACTGAGCAACGGTCATCATCAGTACACGTCCAGCGGCCAGGCGGCGGCAGCTGCGGCTGCGGCGGCCGCGCATTGCTCTCTCCTGCAGCATCACCAGCAACAGTCCCGCGAACCGTTCGATCCTGTCCTTCAGGACGGTAACGATTACGGCTTCGTGCGGATCCGTCCACGGTTGCGCAGCACGAATGCAACCTTGTATCACGAGGAGGAGGTGGCGGCCGCGAAGAACGCCCTGAGGGAACAGCGCGATGCCGCTGCGTTTAGCGACCGAGAATGCGATTCCAATTTCAGGGACTGCCCGTTGAAAGTCAAGGATCATCGCGACCTCTCGCCGAAGGGAACGGCCAAGAACCAGAATCCATTACGGGGCGCGTTAATCCTTTTTACTTCAACATCATCCTGGTGGAAGGCCCGACAACGGGAGGAACAGCTAAATGCAACTGGCGGTGCCACTGCCGCTATTAGTGCACCGTCCTCAGAGCGGAAATGGTCAGGTACTTCGATGGCGTCACCCTCGAATGAGAGAAAGTGGCCGTCCTCGATGACATCGCCTACGAATGAACGGAAGTGGGCCGTGGGTAACAGCCTGTTGACGTCACCATCGAATGAGAGGAAGTGGAACAGATCCTCGGTTTCATCCACATCGACGAACCAACAGGATCGGAAATGGCGATCCCTTGGCGCACTTTTAAGGACTCCCGTCGGAACTAGCAGTAGCTCTCACATCAGCCAGAATTCCCTGTCTCATAACATGAGCGTATCCATGATCGAAAGTGATCACTTCCGCGAGGAATCGCGAGGGTCGAGCTGTAAGACGCGCTATCAACAACCGACGTCCTACTCGGCACGAGTATCCCGTGCCAGTAGAGACGTTTACCGGGAGAATGGAGAGTTTGGTCAAATTACTGGCAAGTCGAAGGTCAGCCGCAGGTTGTACCAAGATAGCGAACCAACAATCGAGCTCGACGAGAGACACATTACGCAGCGTAACCGACATCAACTGGATGATCCCGAACAATGCAGGAGCATTAGAGAAGGACGCGATCATAGTGCTGTAGAGACTCGCGGCACGACCTCCACTACACGATCGAGCCGCGCACAAAGCTTTTATCTTCTGGACGACTTCCTGCGGCCGCAGCCGCAGCAGCCGAGCAACAAGTGCATGTTGAATCTGTACATGTCCCCGTCGCACGCCGTCAAATACGGCAACGAGCATGGCAGGTCGTGCGAGGTTAGGCAGGCTATCTGCCAGCAGGCGAACGTCAGCAGCAATATTACGCCGCCGCGACGCCACAATTCGAGCTCGGACAGCCTCGAAGTGGCCACCAGTCCGCTGCCGCCGCCAGTGCCGCCGCCGCCGCCGCATCAGACCGCCGGTAACACGCGGGACCGCGAACGGAATGAGAACCCGAAGGAGCCGAGTAAGGACGTGTGCCCGTGCAAACTATGCTGGACCAATATGCAGAGATCTCTTGTGGAAGAGGTAAGTGAAGTCCCCCTCGAGGGGTGCGCCGGACAATAATTGAGTCGTTCGTCACGCCGCGTACTCCACGCTCGGAGATCCGCGGGAGATTCCGCTTGAGAAATGAGGCTATGATTAAGGGACTTTGACAAAGGATCGCGTTGGACGCAGGTCGCCGTTCTCGTCTGGTCGATTCGTCACATATACGTACAGCCCGTCTCCGACCAATCTCGTTCATACGCCTTTTACATATACATTTATTCTTAAATAAAGCAATAAAATTAAGATTTTAATGAGGGATTCTGATATCCTTTTAAATATAATTCGTAGACTCTTGCATCGTTGGAAGTATATTATCAGTATGAAATAAAACTAAATATACATATAGAAAAATACATACTGTACACAAATAATATTTGTTTGTTTCAAGTATTTCAAAAGTTCGTATATGTTCACAAATTTGTCATAAGTTCACAAGCATCAAATTTATTCAAAATATATTCTGAATATTCTATTCTAGTATGTTTAATATTTCAAGAAGATACTGTATATTTAAGATAATACTGAAGATTAAATTAAAATTAGATTTGCATATTATTATGTGAAATCGCTTTTTTGATCAATTTTATAATTTCTTTAAAAAAAAAAAATAAATTCTAGTTTTAATACATAATAATGGGTTTTATAAAATTTCTAATAAGTATATTTTAAGATCATTATCAAGAAAATATTCTTTGTTAAAGAAAATCGTTACTTAAAGGAAGAAAGTAAATCGAGTATAATCACTTTTCTTAGTAATAGAATATTTTTCTGTGTATAGACACAGGCTGTATTATATATATGTAAGTTATGTACCTAAGAAATTTTACTTACGACTCTTTCGTACAATTTAGAGCCGATTTTCTTTTAATGAAAATATTGGTACATACGTGAATTATATGTATGAATTGTAAAACATGAACGAGCAATGAAATGTTACTTTTTTGTGTAATTTCAACGAATTTAACTTTAAGATAGAAAATTTAATTTGCGGCTTAATATCGTTGAGATATCTAATGTTAAAGATTATATATAAAGTAAGGAAATAGTTGTTCGGATACTTAGCGGAATCCCCCTGAAAGACATCTATACGTCTGAAAGAGAAACCGAATAAGCGACATGGCATTTCGCCTGGACGGGGAATTGGCCGGCTCGTTGAATTTATCGTAATCGTTATCCAGGATGTTTATGTCGCGACGAGTAACTTTCACCCTGGCGTGCGCCACGACTCCGCGATCGCGCGAAGATAGACGTTCGGTCGCGAAAAGGTCCTCGCGGCGTATCATCAGAAAAGTCTCCCCCGGAGAGAAGGAAAGAGAATCGACTATCCTCAACCGTCCAGTCGTCCGTCGCGTCGACATATTTCTTTGCCGGACAACTTGCTATTAACTCGCTTTTAACCCGTTTTGCGCCGTTCGCTGCGCCGAACGATCCTAACGCCTCAGGATCCTGCTCGTTTGCGTGATCGGTAGAGCACAATTCGAGTCGACGACGGGATCCCCGCTTCGGAACACGCTGTAGTCAGCAGAGTTCGATCGGAGAAAGACAAGTTGAAAAGTTTAACCAAGAGCGGTGGCTTCATAAAGTAGCATCTTATCTGTCTTATAAATTAATTTTCATGATCCTAAGGTAAGACTCGCACGGCTTCCGTGCTTTGACGTGTATAATTTATTGTATTGTATTATCTAGATTGTATTATCAGATACAAAATTTTTTAAAAGAAATTTAGGGCTTTCTAACGGGAAGAAGAAACCGTTGCAATTTTTTGAATATTATTAAATTTATTTATTGTTGAACTTTCGACCGATAAATCGAAGCTGAGAGATTCACGAAGTAGCATCGAAGATCGCGATGTCACGCGATAAACGCAGTTGGGAGATTCCATCGAGCTCTTATCTTACGTGAAAGGCAATGCAATTACATTGATCAGCAATCGTTGGGCAAGAATTCACATCGTGTATTACGCGGTGACAGACGGAATAGATGAAGAGACGATGTGCACTTATCCTCGACATCTTACGATCGCGTGATTATTGCGAATAACCAGGAGCATTTCGAGCGTGATACACGTCATACGATAAGAATAATGAACGAAATTAAATTTTGCTGCATTCAAATTGGGTATAATCGCAAGTCAGATGAACTACTTCATAATTTTTTTATATTAAATATCTTAATGATAGAGCTGCAAAAAAAAGTTGAAGTTTTATTAAATCTCATTAATTTTTATGTTTATAACTGATATTCAATATTTACAGTTTACTGATTTGTATATTTAATTGACATTTGATAATTTTTACATTAAAAATGGTCTGGATAGAGGCTGAAACGCTTGTATATTTACCATATAATTTTTAGTATTAAAACCTGGCTTAGTTCGTTGACGTAAAATCTAGCTATTATTGTGCTTTCATTTAAATTTTATTAAAGTTTTTTATTTGGAATTACACAGAAAATAAGATTTTATCCGTGTTCGTTTGATGAAAAAAGGTAGTTGCAGTTAAACGAGATCCAGTTCTATCGAGTCTCTAATTTAGTCGAGCTCGACATGCAAAACGGCAATATATGCTGGTACTATATCTCGAAATACGATGTCCTATGTACAGATCGAGTTCATCGACATGTAGCCACTTCTGTGCGTAATCGATAATGTAGGGTCTCCTACGAATAGAATTGTAATGCGCATCACAACACCATCCGCATCACAAACCTCCAACTGGTATCGATCCTGTGACGAGGGAAGCCTCACAGACGAGAAAGAACCACGTTTCTCTATTTGCTCAATTGAATCCAAGCAAATATGCGGTAAAGCTATGCACTCGTGCGTATGCGGAAAGACAAAGGAGACCAAAAAAATGCACGTACATGCATAACTTTCAAAGATCTGTGGCGAAATCGAAGATAATTTAATGAAAAATTCATGTAGGTATTATTAATCATGAATTTATATATAGATCGGTATTTATAGTCGGATCTTATATTTAAGACCGTCTTAAGTACAGTTTTAAGATGTCATAAACCAATCAGAGGGTCGCATTAGCGATTTAAGACATTACTAGAATGTCGGCCATTGAGCAATTTTTCTTTTTCTTTTACACCTTACACTTAGGGCGGTATTCATAGTCGATTCTTATTTCAAGACCGTTTTAAGTCCTATCTTAAGACGTTAATGCGGCCCTCTGATAGATTCGTGACATCTCAGGACTGAACTTAAGACGGTCTTGAAATGAGACGGTCTAAGAAAGAGTATGAATATATACCGGCCCAGAGTTTCACAACTCATGGTTAACTCTTAACTGAGATTTACTTATTTCTCATCTTTTTCTAATACTAGAATTGGAAAGAGATAAGAATAAGTTGAACCTCGGTTAAGAGTTAAGTGAATTGTGAAACTGAGTCTTAGTGTTATATATGCTGTAGATTAGACCTGTCCAATTTGAGCGCCGGAGCCAAAAAGCAAAGCCATCGAAGAAACGCAAGAAAATTTAATGTGATTAAAGTTAAGATTTCATAGACTGTAAATTTTACATTTGTAAGTTTGTAAGTTTTTGAAATCTTATTCATATTGATTTTTTTACGTCAGTAGCTTTGCTTTTTAGCGTCGGAGCTCAAATTGGACAGGCCTGCTGTAGGTATATCGCAGAGTAAGATTCTGGCCTCAAGATTCTCAGTTTTTTGTTCATTCGAACTTTGAATTGATCACGAGGTTGAAACCAGCGATGCTGGATTAGTTCACATGGTTTCCGGGTCGTGGCCTACCGTATAAATCGCGCACGCACGTACAAATCCAATGGCTTATCGCCGGGGATAAGTGGAAGCACGTGCTGGTGCACGGGGGTACCTACTGTTTGAATTGGGCAGCCGCCCTGCGGCTCATCCTCGCCCTTTCTTTCCTCGCTCTGATGAGCGTGTGTCGAACGTCCGTTCGTTATTTTTAGGACGCGGGGCACACGCGGCGCGGCGTGCCAAAGGGAGGAAGTCGTATTTCTAACCTTCCAGTATCTGCTCTATTATTAGTGAATGCTGGAGAGGTACACTGGTCTTAAACTGGGTTTCCGTTTGATTTTAAACACCGCGCGTTCAACGGAGAAGCACCTCCAGGCGCTTTGCTCTCGCCACTACTTTCGGCTCTTCTTTCTTTCTCTTTCTCTCAACGTTGTTTCCTTTCTCTATCATACGTTTTCAGAGCGCGCACGTTCCTCGTACGATGGTTTCATCCATATAAATACGACGACCGTATATCCGCAGATTTGTTTACGGTCGCGCTTACCTATTAGTCGTACTATTTCAACCGTACATTACCTCTCGAATGTTATTAGTGAACGTTAGAGTTATACCCGCTGGGATTACCGTGTGTTTCTGAATATTGATGAATGTGAGGACGTTAATTGTATTAGGAGGGTGAATGTAATTCCAATTTGCGAATCGAATGTCCCTTTAATGACTACAAATTTGATTGGATCGTTAATGCACTATTATGTAAATTTCCCATACGGTTCTCTCGTTTCTCATTCTCCGATTATGTAAGATAAGAGGATCATCGTTCCACGAAACGAAAACGATAACCACGAAATTATTGATTCTCTTAGATGGGTATTTCAGTACTTCTCACAGTCGGGACACTCGTTGCTGGCTCTTTTAACTCTATAAAATCGAAACGTCCTAGGTCAGGGACGCGTAACCTACGCATCCGGTTCAGACATGTGCATTTTCACTGTCGTTGAAAGACATGCAGATTACGGCCGTCTACAGACAGAAAATTATTAGTGATATTTATATGCGACCGCGGAGAATGTGACGTTAAATTTATATGATTTCGCGCATGGCAAAATGAGAGTCGCGAATATGACCGTGAAAAGATTTCATAGAATTACACAAACTGATGGCGTAACGACACGTCGTGAAAAGAACGGACGTAAATCTAAACGCACGATATTCTTTTTTCGATCTTTAAAACGCAAGTCCAAGTACGCTGTGATAATCAAAATGCATTAAAACCTGTTTCCAGCAGTGTAGATTAACTTTAATCTCGAATGCATTTACTCTTCACCTTTTTCTAGTTCTAAGAACTAGGAAGAGATAAAAAGCGAGTTGAAAGGAGATTAAAGTTAATCTGCACTGATAGAAATATGCATAAGAAAAAGATAGGAATTTTGAATAAAAGAAAGAGTTTCTCAGAGAAGTTTTATAATTAAATAGCATATCGCGACATTGAAAGAAATTCCCTTGCAATTTCTATGATTTTCCCCGCGCAGTTTCGTCGACTAGTGGCAAATTACGTATCGCGTACGTGAGACGTAGAGTTGACGCGGTTAGACGACTCACGATGATGCGCGCGAAAGACCGGCGACAGAAGTGGCGATGACTACGAGTACGACGGGAGAAAAGAGCATATCATCAGGTATGCGGCTGCCGTATGTCGTACAGACACGTGCAAGGTGCAGGGAGGAAATAATCGTGTAACACCACGTTGGAAATAGAACAAACCGGTCGCCGAAAAAACATTCATTTGTGTTATTACACAGAATATATTTTCTAATTCGATTAGCCTTGTATCCACGGTTTTGCAGAAATATTTAAAAACTTAGCTAGATACGTACAGATTGAAAAATAATTTTGTTGATAATATTATGGAAATTGAATGGAAATTAAATTCCTAGGTACGATAAAGTTTGATTAAGATTTTGATATTCTTCCAAAAATTTATCCACGTTTCTTTTTACAAACAATTTTTATGACAACAATTTTGTAATCTTGTTTAGTATCATATTTTAGCGACTACGTAAAACTTTACTTCGATTTTATATGAGGATCTTAACTGCGAATCGAAACATTTAATTGTTTAATTGTGTTTACAATAAATATTTTTCCGCAATAATATTCTGCGTTGTACTTTTAGAAGCTTTTTTATTTTTAATTTGATTTTATTTGAAAACTTCATTTGAACTTATTTCATATTTAAATGGTTTAATTTCGTTGGATCAAAATGATTATGCAGGACTTAAGATGATTGTCTGGACTGTTAAGTCTGGAACACAGATCTTTGCATAACTCATAATGCATAAAACATGACAATTAACTATCAAATAATCAGAGATAGGACCGTCACATACAAAATGCCATAAACTATTGTATTAACCATAGCTAATGAACATCTTATGTAAATTCAACATGACGTCTTTATGTCGGATTTTTATTAGTCTATCAGCCTTATGAAACTTATGTCATTTTGTGTTATGATCTTTATTCATTTCATGAAAAGAAAAGATTCTAATTGGTTGAGTCTCTTACATTTTATGCATTATGCATTATACATAAGATACTGTGTTTTTTTTAGGCTTTATTTAGTTTTTGCAATAAATACGATAAACGCTAAAATCACGTTATCCTTTTCTTAAGTAGTTGTTAAGAAGAAGATTATCTGACCTTAGCGTTTATCATATTTGGAAAATGGTATTGCAAAAACTCGCTTGAGTATTCTACATAATTATTTTGATGTCTAACAAAATTGTTTTCTAGATCTAGCTGAATTTTTTAATACTTTAGCAAAACTGTTTTTATCCTGCGCAACATTATCAATGTTGTAAATTTAAATTCTTAATTCGGTAAAAAAAATTGGTTGTTTTTGAGAATTTTGTTATGACAAGACGTGAGAAAATTCCAATATTCGGCTAACGCCTTCAGACAGAAGTATATAACTATGCCCTATCGAGTTCTTCTCTTCCTTCTTACGACCCCGAACGATCTCGAACGCGTTTAATCCGTCGTTTGAATTGATCCCGCATCTCGTATTCATTGCTTTCGTGAATACGAGACCGTGAACGCACACGTACACGTCCGGGGTGAGTAATACTTCGGCAGTCGGGTGTATATCACAACATAATATCTCCCGTGTAGGAGTTATCTTCGCTTGATTTCTTTACGTGCCACGCATCTGGACATGAACGCGATGTTGGAAGCACGTATAGAATAGGACGGAGTCTTTTGCTGATCGGGCGCGAATAGCACGATACGAGGAAAATCATTACAAATGATGTTGCAAGAAGCGCGTGAGTTTCCCGTCGCACATAGGAGTTTAAATTTATCTCAAGAATATGTCGATATTTCTAAAAGCTTCTTGATATGTCGAAATCTTTAGTATGCCTCTACGAATGTATTACATCATCATGAAGAAATATTATACGAAGTATATATCTCTGATATTGAATTGTCATAAGAATCATCCATGTAGTGTCACAAGACGGACAAACGTTATCATGATTGACGTACAAAAAGAAAGTCTAAGGCGAACACCTATAGGTGAAACATAATCTATAGGTGA
>Ga0157364_1007752_pt1 | contig 11120 bp, 5 predicted proteins | sample AttsexASBM2_FD_111476 | JGI IMG/M metagenome (GOLD analysis project Ga0157364, IMG submission 111476) | Fungus gardens microbial communities from leaf cutter ant in Ribeirão Preto, State of São Paulo, Brazil - Atta sexdens ASBM2 | ecosystem: Host-associated > Fungi > Mycelium > Unclassified ... | reverse complement strand
CCCATTGGAAAGGGCGAGGAAAAAATTAAGGGTTTATTAGGCTTTACTTACATCCTTAAAAGGTTAACGGACCTTTAACCTTTTTTTTTTTTTTTTTTTTTTTTTTTTTTTGTTTTTTTTTCATTGTTTTTTAAAAAAATATATTGCTTTCTCCCTCTCTCTCTCCCTCTCTTTCTCTCCCCCCCTCCCCCCCCCCCTCTCTCTCATTCACTCACAATTTTTCTCTTTTTATCCCTACTCTGAAATCCTTTCTCACCTTGAATTCTCTTTTTCTCTTCTTCGAGCAGTTCGAACCAATAGTTATTTCGCGCGTTTACGATACCCGGATTTTATTTCGTCGGGCATTTAGCCGCAGGGCTCCGTTTTACAGAGGGAGCAGAAAGAAAGAAGGGGGAAAGAAGGGCCTTAACACCCAGAAACGATTTTGATGATGGAGATTGTGAGACTCGACAGTATCGATGTTTACGAGCTCAAATAAATGGCGCCGCTGCCGCCGTCGCCATCGACCTGCGGTTATTTCGTATTACTTTGGGACTTTAATGGAGAAGGGGGCATTTTAAAGTGCCGCATAAAAATCTCTCGATGCTCTCCTTCCAAAAGGTGGTCGAAGAACCATGTATGGCTCAGTGTAACATACGTACTATTTTCGCATTCACAAAAGAAGCCTCACCATAGGATTTCGATGTCACGTCCTACCGATACTTGTTTCTTTACATCTTATATATCTTCTTTACCACTCATATTTCATGATTTTTGTTAAATTATCATTCGTATTTAAACCTACATTTGAGAGTAAAATTTTTCTTTTGATGTCATTCTCTTTGTGTAAGGCATAAACATCTTCTTTATAACACGTGAAAGAGCTTCTTGTTAATTTATACTAGAATTCTTTTAAAATATAAATTAAGAGTCTATATTTCTTTTTTTTTTATATTTTTCTTAATTTTTTATAAATAGTACCATTTGTGACTAAATTTTTTTCCTAAGCTATTGAGAGATGTCCTCAGCGAATAAAATTAATATCTTAACTACGATTATATATTACTTCTAACATCAAAACTACAATAATCACTTGCAGTTCTAGAGGTTGGGTTTCCTGCGAACTTTGTTAGATAATGGAGAAGAAGGTGATACTCGCGCCACGCCCGTAATCAATATCACCGTCATTGTCTTGAACTGCGATGCAGGCGTCATAAATTTGACAGAATGTTAATTCTACGCGCGAGAACAAACGGCTTTCGCCGCAATTTTCGCAGCCCCGCCGTCGGGGATAATCACCACGTTTCTGCCGAGGTGTATCCCAGCTCAAGGATCTAATGATGAATTTCGTGCTGTGCGGGTGAGCAAGCCTCGGAGCTTGGAAAACAAGAACGAGGAACGTGTCAGCCCGTCGACCTTAACCGACACTTCTCAGCGAACTTCCACTTTCTTCCTGTCTAAACGTCCGTGCAGCCATCACACTTGTGATGTTCCTTTTTATCGGACTATCTTCCACCAAACACGCCAGAGCGTCCATAAGTTCTTCTCGACGCGTCGGTTCGCTTTACGTTTCGGTCTAGGTCATAATTCGTTATTCCGGATAACATCTGTCGATACAATTAGCTCTAAAAATGTCAGTCACGCAATACATTGTTCTTTTTTAGCAATGACAATTACGTACAAACAATAATGTTATATGAAATACAAACTTAGACTTATTTCAATTCTTTTACTTATGATTTATTATTTGTAAAGTTCTAATCATAACTAAATGTAATTGAAATGTTAAACTTTTTAAACAAATCTAAAAGAAAAACTTAATTTTATTATAAAATAATAAATGATTGACGATATATAAGGAATATATAGAGAGAATCATATCGTTGCTCGAAAAGGAATCATCGCTACTTCCAAGTCGAGTGAACACAAGTCGCTCTTTATGTATTTTCTTACATATTTATTTCATATAACATCAAGAATACGAACACAAGTATCTGTCTTTGTTAATTAATATTTTAATAGGTATATGAATTTGAAACATAACAGCATTCTCTATGAAAATTATATCAAAGCAAAAATTCTTTCTATTTATCAATTCATAAATCTTTTTACTTTATACAGGAATATTTTTTTTCTTATTCAAAGAATTATTGGACTGATACTTCAATATATATTCGCAGAAAATCTGATCTCATCATTGGTATACTTTAAAAATATCCATTACGATTCTATATTATATAAACTATGAAAAAAATGCTTTATTTGTTAACAAAAATCTCTTTATGTTATACGAAATCTTTATGTTATAAATCTTTATTACGGTAATTCTCCTTCGTCGAAAAAAATCGTAGGACAAATATTTCAATAAATATTTGCCATACCTCTTCATTATGATCAAGTCGTTCATCTTCCATGCGACTCGAGTTTGTGGGACACGTAGGACAGAAAACCTACGTGATCCCATCGCCAATGCAGATCCACGTTCGGTCTGCATTCTCGAGGATCCTGGCGCCATGCCACAGTACGTGCATTCGATATCCCGCGACTCTCAGTAACATCTGGTCGATACAAATACATAGATACTCGAGTTCACGTTTGTTCTTTCCCTCCTTTGGTCCACAGTCTCCGACATTGTCGGCAACGACTATGAATCTTCTTCTGCGATACATCCCCCTGGGTATCTCGTGCAAGAAGGACGTCCTTACCGCGCAATTATTTTCGCATGATTCCGATCGTCGATCAGATTAAGACCGCCCTTTCGGTACCGCGTGCCGATCGCAACCACTCGTTTGCGAACTGTCCACGAGGATGGGAGTGCGATTCAAGTTGCGAGCAAAACCAAATTCCGGGAGAGTGAACGTGTCACTATGCTCTCCACAGCGACGATTATTTCTTTACTTCGCAAAGAATTTGCGCGAAGCTATCTAATAAAACCTTGGGCTCTTTTCTATATAAATGTTTTTACGTGCCAAGGAGAATTTACTTGTTCAGTTAATTTCTATATTACACTATTTGCGATGTTTATGGTTACGTCATAATTATTGAAAATTATTGTAGGAAGAATAATACTTAATAAGAAAATATTTCTGTAAAGTGTCTTGATTTTTTTATTATGAGTGTAATTTAAATAATACATGTAGAAATAAAATAAATGATAAAAGAAGTAAGTATTTCTTAAAAAAAGCACATTTTTTTGCGAAACAATATCAAAAATTATAAAAAGTATAAATTTAATTATTTTAAATATTTTATTTTTTACCCAGAATTCTTTTTATAATTATTTTAGTAAAATAAATGTAAAATAAAGGTTCATAGATTTTTACATGTAATAAATATGTTTTATGTTAATGTAATCTTAGTTGCTCAATAAAAAAAAACTGTGTTTCAATTAAATGTAGATTTACAGATATTATAAAAATTATATTTTATTATTTTATTAAATTTTAGCGTTTGATTTATAAACAAAATTTATATAAACAATATCTGTTTTAAATTAATTATTTTTATTAGCATATATGAAGGCATCAAATATTTTGACAAACGTTGCTTATTTCCCCCTCTAACAAAGTCTGGCCAAATAAAAACTTGGCATTTTTTTTCAAAAGAAGGATTAAAAGAAGGAAATTTATTTTATTTTGTATGAAAGTAATTTATGCAAAATTTATGCGAATATCTTTCAATGTTAATATTAATTCTTGCGGATCTACGCAAGAATTAAACAACCACTTTTGCCAAAAATACATGTTACTTTGTGGCTTACAAAAATAAAATTCCTTGCTTTGTTTCGTAAATCACAAACGTTTACCATAATTTATACACGAAATATACATACAGTGCCTTTGTATGCGTCATTTAAACACTCAACTCACAGTCAACTCAAGAACGTAATTGCACAACGAAATCACGACGGCGCGTGTACTGCATTTCATAAAGGTAGTTTGCCCACTATATGACACGCTTCATGGATAGAACACTATCTATAGATCGCGAGAATATACTCTTGACTGTGGGTGGTATCTACACAAACTATCGTAATCGGAAATTAATTACATGTGCTTTCTATATACAGAAAATCCGCATCTAATCTCAATATTTGACTTCAACCGTTATTCGAATGCTCAATAAACTTACTATGTTAAATATATATATATATATATATATATATATATATATATTTATACACTTAGAAGATATTGTTGCTTGCAATTTATAATACATATTGATAAACAAATACCGTTAGATCATTATTTATAGCTTGCGTTTAAAGATTGCGTTATGTGACATTCTTTATCGTTTAATAGACATAAAACAAGGATAGAATGATGTAATAACATTGATAGCGCCACTCCTTAAATACAATCACAGCTTCAATATCAATTTGAACATGGAATATTTAAATAATACTTATGTATGTAATGATAAATTATGGTATTTAAAAGTAGATATAAACTAAAGAATAATAATATTTAATAAATATATATATTTATTTTTTAAATGATGTAATTAAAATATAATTATATTACTATTACTATTATCATGAATATTTTTTCCTAGATTTTTATAATTTTAATAAAATAATAGAAAAATCATAAAGAGAATAATAATTGATGTAATAATAATCTTTTTATATTTTGTTGTATGTACAACTTAATGTTTACATGGATTTGCATATGTACTTATATATGTTAATTACTTTGCTTGTAGTTTGCATCGGTACAAATGGCCGTCTCTCCGTACCGTCCAACAAACTACATCACTACCGGAATCTTCGAGACCGGTACACCAACTGTACTTACGTCGATGGCAACCTGGAGATCACATGGCTCCAAAACAATACCTTCGACCTCAGCTTCCTCCAGCACATACGGGAGGTCACCGGTTACGTGCTCATCAGTCACGTGGACGTGCGCAGGTTCGTCCTCCCAAGCCTACAGATCATCCGTGGCAGGACCCTTTTCAAACTCAATATACACGACCACGAATTCGCCCTCTTCGTTACGATGTGTCAGATGCACAACCTGGAGATGCCATCCCTTAGAGGTACGTTATTTACTTTATATTTTATTAATATCTATTATATCTTAGACATTATTCAAGTTGATATGACTGGATTGAAGTTCAAGCAATAAACGATGCATTTCTAAAAAATATCTCTGAATATTTATTTATTGTTAGTTATAAGTAAAATTGATAATTTATACTTTTATATGTATAATTTATAATTTATTTATAATTTATTACCTTACATACAAATAAATAAAAACATTTTAACAATTAAATATAAATTTTAAGTTTAAAATATCCAAATTATCATTTAAAAATAATACTATCGATTGAACAATTAAATGTGAAATTTAAGACAAACTATTGTTCTATTGCGATAATAACTCTAACTCTCCGCGATTGATTTCGTCATAGATATACTCAATGGGAGCGTGGGCATGTACAACAACTACAATCTCTGCCACATCAAGACTATCAATTGGGAGGAAATAATCACAGGCCAGGGAGGACGATACTTTTATGTGTATAATTTTACAACACCGGAACGCGGATGTGCAGCATGTGACGAGAGTTGCGAGCAGGGCTGCTGGGGCGAAGGTCCAGAGAATTGTCAGAAGTTCTCGAAAACGAACTGTTCGCCTCAATGCTGGCAGGGCAGGTGCTTCGGTCCTAATCCACGCGAATGTTGCCATCTTTTTTGCGCGGGTGGTTGTACCGGTCCCAAACAGAGCGACTGCCTTGCCTGTAAGAACTTCTTTGACGATGGCGTGTGCACGCAGGAATGTCCGCCTATGCAAAAGTAAATCACATTATATATTTATATATCTTTAATACAAGATTGATATAAAATGCCGCGAAAATTGTTATAATACGTAGAAATATTTTAATTTTTTTTAACACAATTTATTGAACAAATATTCTTTTAAATTTTTCTAAATAATAAATTAATATAAAAAAACTGAGATAAAGTTTGCTTATGGCACAAATTATTTATATGATAAAATTAATAAGAAAATTAATATTTTAATTTTTTTAGATATAATCCAACAACATATTCATGGGAAGCCAATCCGGGTGGAAAGTACGCGTACGGGGCGACTTGTGTAAGACGATGTCCAGAACATCTTTTAAAGGACAATGGTGCATGCGTGAGATCCTGTCCACCGAAGAAGAAAGCGGTGAATGGCGAATGTGTTCCCTGTGATGGTCCTTGTCCAAAAACCTGCAAAGGTGTGGAGAAAGTGCATTCCGGTAATATCGATACCTTCAAGGATTGTACCATCATCGAAGGATCCATTACGATTTTGGATCAGAGTTTCGAAGGTTTTCAACATGTTTTTCCAAACTATTCATTCGGCAAACGATACGACAAGATGCATCCTGATGAATTAGAAGTCTTCAAAACATTAAAAGAGATTACGGGTTACCTCAATATTCAAGGAGATCATGAAGATTTTAAGAACCTTTCGTATTTTCGAAACCTCGAAGTGATTGGAGGTAGAACGCTCACGGAATATTTTGCATCATTATACATCGTCAAGACTTCTTTGATATCCTTCGGTCTTAGTTCCTTGAAGAAGATTTATTCCGGCTCGATCGCTATTTTGGAAAACAAAAATCTATGTTACGCAGAAAGTATCAATTGGAACAGAATTAAAAAATCATCCGAACATGAAAGTCTCTTATCAAATAATCGAAACGAGACCGAATGCAGTAAGTATGATAAAGAAATAAATATACAAGTCTAGTTTCTCTTAATTTAAAATGCAATTCTTTATTATAGACAGGTATTCTGAGTGTATTAAATTTTGTGTTTATGATGGCATATTCATTATAAATTAATAAATTTTATTTTATGAGCTCTTATTTTTATTTTTTGAACAATATAAATTAAAAATATTATTAATAATATTATTACATTATTTGGACAGCATTTTTTTAACAATAATGAAACTAGATCAATATAAGAATAACATAAATACTTAAATGGAAAAATATCTTATAGTCAAAAGTGGGTCAAAACACAATTTAATATCTAATAATATTTTAGCATGACTTTTTTTATACCTATTTCTCTTGTTCTGCAAATTATATATCTATTAACATATCGGTCTTGAAACGTAATTCTAAACTAAAGTTGGAATAATATCACAAATTAATCTGATAATCTATATCAATAACATCGATGCTATTGAGCATCTTTAGAACATCATAAAGAATTTATTGTGAACTTTTATTTATTTATTTATTGATCCTGGTTATAGTGATTTTTTTTCAAATCTGAGTTAAAATGTTTATACATGGTTGTTCTAATATATACATTATACATAATAAGTTATTCATGCATCAATAACTGCATCGATTCTTGTAAGCTTCCTTTCTAACTTGTGAATTATTATTGTATTTTAAAATCTTACTTTGAATATTTGAATTGCAGTTGAGGATGGCCTCATATGTGACGAGCAATGTTCAGATGAAGGATGTTGGGGACCGGGCCCATCACAATGTTTGTCGTGTAAGAACGTTATTTTAGGGAACGACTGTCTTCAAGATTGCAATGCGCCAGGGTAAGTTAACAAACGTAGAATTTTATAATACGAAAATTTCAATAATAAGACTTCTGTCCAATCGAAACTGCTCCCCTAGATCATGGATTGAAGGTAAATCTTTCGCGAGAACTAAGCCCCAATTTTTGCCGTTTTTTTTTTCATCCATCTCGTAAGCAAGTTACGTGTGTATTATGCAGCACGTGCATTCTCCTCGTAACCGCTTCGCATTTATATTAAAAGCGCGAATGGCATGAGTGACAAACAATCTGAACATTAATTATATTTAAATGATTTTTTACGTGTGTTGTATTTTTTTTGGTTAATTTTTCATGCTATATTCTTTTTTCGTTATTTTCTTGTTTGTTTTTAATTTTACATACTATCTACTTTCTTAGGTGACATTTCAATTAATAATTGATTACGGTTGTGTTATCAGGATTTATCAAGCGGACAATAAAACCTGTAAGATGTGTCACGAAGAATGCGATACATCTTATAGCTCCTGTACCGGTCCTAATGCCGATCAATGCATTAAGTGCAAACACGTGCGAGATGGACCATTCTGTGTGCCAGAGTGTCCATCCTCAAAGTACAATGACAACGGCCAATGTAAACAGTGCCACGAGAATTGCGTAGGCGGTTGCAAGGGACCGGAGAACAACATAGGCGCCAACGGATGTCATAGTTGCGAAAAGGCAATTATGAACGACGAAGTACCAGAGAGATGTTTACAGAAGAGAGAGCCGTGTCCCGATGGTAAGTTATACGATAACTTTGTTTCATAATTTTTGTATTAACGTATGAATATTTTATAACAAGAAAAAGTTGAAAATATTTATGTACTAATTATAAGTATAAATATATGTATTGAAAACTGTTATTATTTCATTCGATCTATAATTGTTCAAAAATAATAGTAAATTAAATGTCACAGAGTGTAGTTGAAAATAATTCATTACAGTATATTTTTGTAACGAGGTAATATTTACATAGTTTTTCATAGTGTGTTATAAAAAATATTTATGTCAAAATATCATGCATAAAAAATTTTTATTAAAATTTATAGGACATTATTATGAGTGGGTTGATCAATTAGAGCAAGGTCTTTTAAAACCTCTTGCTGGAAAAGCTGTTTGTCGCAAGTGTCACCCACGTTGCAAAAAATGCACAGGATACGGCTTCCACGAGCAAGTGTGTCAACAATGCACCAAGTATAAGAAAGGAGAGCAATGCGAAGATGAATGCCCTGCTGATCATTTCGCGGATGCTGACACGCAGCAATGTATATCGTGTTTCGGAGAGTGCCGAGGATGCTTTGGATCAGGCTCTAATCAGTGTTACAAATGCCGGAATTATAAAATTTACATTGTACGTAGACAATAAGATTATATTACAAATATAATCTTCTTTATTAAATACGTAAAATACATAATTATATATATATACACGTAATATATATATATATATAATAATTAATAAATATTGTTTATAATAACATGCTTTGTATACTAATTAATTTTATAATTTATATATTCAGGATAGGATAGATGATTCTGATGATAATACAACATCCTTTAATTGCACGGAGACCTGTCCACCAGAATATCCTCACAAGATCTTTCCTCCTGACAGCGAGCCGTACTGCTCCGTAGAAACTATAGGCCTCGGTTATCAAATGGAAAACGATTTTCATCCAGCAGTTTGGGGTGGCATTGGGATCGTATTAATGGCGTTTATTATTATCATCATTGTTTTATTGTATTTATGGCGAATAAGAACGAAAGCTAAGGAGAATACAGTGAAGATGACGATGGCTTTAACTGGTTTGGACGACAATGAACCGCTTCGACCGACAGGTGTGAAACCAAACCTCGCTAAACTACGAATTATCAAGGAAGAAGAGATGAGAAAGGGCGGTATATTGGGTTACGGTGCTTTCGGCAATGTGTACAAAGGCGTCTGGGTACCCGAAGGAGAGAACGTAAAGATCCCGGTTGCTATAAAGGTTCTTCATGATGGTACGGGTGCGAACACATCCAAAGAATTTCTCGACGAGGCTTACATTATGGCTAGTGTCGAACATCCGAATCTACTGCAATTACTCGCAGTATGCATGACGTCGCAGATGATGTTAGTGACTCAGTTGATGCCTCTAGGCTGTCTACTGGATTTTGTACGCAGATACAAGGATAAAATCGGTTCGAAACCATTGTTAAATTGGTGCACGCAAATTGCGAGAGGTATGGCCTATCTGGAAGAAAGAAGATTGGTTCATCGAGATTTGGCAGCGCGAAATGTCCTCGTCCAAACTCCAAATTGCGTGAAAATCACTGATTTTGGTCTTGCTAAATTATTGGATATTAACGAGGAACAATATAAGGCTGCAGGTGGGAAGATGCCTATCAAGTGGTTGGCATTAGAATGCATTCAGCATAGAGTATTTAATCATAAATCAGATGTATGGGCCTTTGGGGTGACCATTTGGGAGGTCCTCACCTATGGTGGTAGACCGTACGAAAATGTTTCTGCTCGAAATGTGCCGGAATTATTGGAAAAGGGTGAAAGATTACCACAGCCCGCGATTTGCACGATTGATGTATATATGATTATGATTAAATGTTGGATGCTTGACGCTGAATCCAGGCCTAGCTTCAAAGAACTGGCAGAGGATTTCGCAAAAATGTCCAGAGATCCTGGTCGATATCTTGCCATTAAAGGAGATAAGTACATGAGACTGCCTTCGTATACACTACAGGTAATTAATATTTATTCATATGTAAAACATATTTTTTATTATTGAAGATTATTATATTGATATTAGTTAATTAAAGTTATATAATTCATTTCATTAGTTATAATTATCAATAATGCTTTGAACTATTTATATCAATTTTTATACAACTCAACATTTTATCGTACATTTTTATACAACTCAAACTAAGATATATTAGATAGCGATCTTAGTAATAATCTAATCAATTTCTAATTATTAACATAATAAAATTAGCACATTCCTAACATATCTTTATATTATAATCTTTTTATTAACATACTTTTTTATAGTAATTATTTAATAATTTTAATAATATAGTTGAGCATTGTTTCAATTATTAATGTGAATTTGTAGGACGAAAAGGAGATGATTCGAAATCTTGCATCAGCGATGGATGGTCCTGAAACTCTGTTAGATGCTGGTGAGTACCTACAACCTAAATCGCGGGCTCCACTTCCACCCACAATTTCCGCATCAAGTACTTCCGGTTCGCCGCCAAATACACCGGTAAAATCATGTTGGCCGAACGGTAAGCCGCTTGCCGCTGATTCTCCGACGCCACAAAATCAGCAAAACTGGGACAGAGAACTCTTGAGGTATGGAAATCATGAGAGTGGAAACGCGTCACACGAGGCCGGCAATTCTGGTCAACGTACGCATTACGCACATCCCAATGGTCACTGTGGACACGTCGCAGGGTCAGATAGCTCAAGTTCGAGATATTGTTCGGATCCATTGAAGATGGTCGGTGTTAGAGGTAAGCAAAATATTAATTGCGAAAAAAAATCGAATGAAATTTCTCTGATTGTGACAAT
>Ga0157364_1007751_pt1 | contig 11121 bp, 3 predicted proteins | sample AttsexASBM2_FD_111476 | JGI IMG/M metagenome (GOLD analysis project Ga0157364, IMG submission 111476) | Fungus gardens microbial communities from leaf cutter ant in Ribeirão Preto, State of São Paulo, Brazil - Atta sexdens ASBM2 | ecosystem: Host-associated > Fungi > Mycelium > Unclassified ... | reverse complement strand
AGCACTTTTACTTACCATTAATGGCAATGTCTTGTGATACAGGATTACATTTGTTGCTGTATTCACCCGTTCACTCCTCATCATGTTTCTCTCTCCTTTACCGATGTCCGCGATGTAGATGGAACAGATGAAAACGGCAACGAAGAGTAAACTGGCTGTAGAAATGTTACCGCGTTAATGGCAATATACTACGCTGAGTTCAGAGATAGAGGAAGAGAGATAGAAAAGCAGTGAAGAGTTTTTAGGGGAAAATTTTCTTATATGCTCGCATAGCCATGCCAAGCTGTGCCGCACCCATAGCTGGTAAGTAAATTAAGTAACGTCGTTAAGTATGTCGGCACGATTTGTCATCTGCCAAAGAAGTTTATATTGCTTCGGGAAAGAAAAAAATGGAGATGACGACGCCATTGTATTTAAGGATTTAAATCTAAATCTTAACTAAAATCTTAATTTTCACTATCAGGATGTATTCAATTAATTCTCGAAATCTATTTTCTATTGATGATATTGGTATAATATGAACTGTTGCATTAAATCTGCTTTTTCTTTATTACTCGCTTAAATTGTTGGATTTTTATTAATTTTCAACTTTCCAAAAGTAAAAAGTAAACATAAGGTAACATTGAAAGGCAAGAAATATTTTCTAAATAAGGACATTTCTTATTAAGATGGGTAATAGGAAAATGTTTTTAAACTTTCTTCTTTGAACAGCAGGCTGATATGTTTTAAATGCTAAAGTTTAAGGTAAAAGAAAATAAAAATGAAATCCGTTGCGCAAGAAGCAATATTTGTGACAGCCGTGATTTATGATTTATTGATACCAAGCAATTAGTATCCAAAAAGAACAGATTGACATATTCTGTGGAAGTTTATATTATTAATAAGGATTCTTACACAGCACAGAAGCTTGCAACATTTTTGCTGAAATGATTTGAATTGTATAAGTAAGGTTAATTTTCACCTAAAGAATATCGCCAGCACTAGCAGCTCTCGTGGTTCTCGTTGCTGGTCCCATCTGATTGTCCGAGTTTGTCGTTGGCCTACAATAGATAATCTTACGGAAGGCTTTTCGGAAGTGATCGCTCAAGAAGGCGTACAAGAAGGGATTAATACAGCTGTTGGTGTAAGCTAGAATATGACTGACTATCTGCACCATTATCGTCGCCGTAGTAAGCGGATACATGTCCAGGGACTTAAGCACCAGTATCATCTGCAACGTGATGTTGCGGATGTGATATTATGGATAATAAGGTAACAAAAAAGAGGAAAAATCATCTGTTCCAGACAGATCTCTTTACCTGTATAGGGCACCAGCAAAAAGCGAAGACAACAACGACGATGACGACGAGTCTGGTAACCCGTCTTCTTCCGCGTCGGTTCTCGGCACTGGTGCGCACACCTCGCCATAACCTGGCCAACATGAACATGTAGAAAACGCATATCAACACCAAGGGCATCACGTAGCTTGATAGGAAGAAGGGCACCTGGTAAGAAGTCCAGTCGTACTGATCCAGAATTCGGCAGGCTGTCAAATTTTGTCCTTGAAAAATGTAGTGAATCTACAAATACACGATTATAGGACAACATCTGAATTTGAAACGTTGCGGTTGGGATGCATGTTCACGGCATGCTTACCTCGCCATGGATCACGAAGGCAGGGATGGACAACGTTAAAATCATTACCCACAGAATACAGATCGCGTGTATGGCATGAATCTCCGTTCTCCACGACATAGAGGCGATTGGATGCACGACTGCTAGATATCTGCAAGCAATTCGCTAACGTGACTTATTTCCGATAGAGTATTATAATTAGCTTGAATAATTAACAATGGAAACTAAACTTTCATTTTAGCAAAATTTTTTAAAAGATGATAACTTAAAAAATGCACGAAATAAAAAATGTCTTCTATCACTTCGTTTTTTTTTAAGCATTCTAGCATAAAGTTATATTGAGAATCAGTTTGCAAATTAATTTAAACGCACATAACCCCTAATGTTCTATTTTTAAACTATATTCAAGTTGATTCATGTTCCGAGTACTAGTATTTAAATATCAATTAATTTAAAATCCTATAATTCCTGCTTCTTCCTTTGTATTCGCCTTGAGAAAAAAAGTTAAGAAAAGGGAGTTAAAAGATCTCTTTATCACAATTAATTTTGTGTTGTTTTGACTCAAAATAGGAGATGCAGAAAATTGATCAAGAAAGATCGATTAACTGCTTGCACGTGAATTTTTAACTCGACATCGACGAGCAAGACATTAATGAGATCGTAACTTATATGGGAAATAGCTATGGATTTAATCTTAGAATTTCAAAGTATTTCTTAATGAAATACTTTCCTTTTATTTGTTCCCGTTTAGATAATGTATCGTTAATTAATTATGAATCTGGTATCATTCTTCAACGTGCATTTTACATTATTCATTAATGGAAAGTTTCTAAAGATTGCCGAATAATCACGAAATGCCAACATGTACGAGATAGGATCCGCCCAGAGCGGGTGTTTTCTTTTACTGCGCGCGCTTGTTCGTGGTCTGGTTTTTTTAGCTAAAGTTCTTGCACAATTCATCTTTTCTCCTTTTCTCTTCACGTTAGAGAGAAAAAAAGAAAAGATAAACTGTTCAGCAAGAAGTTCAGCTAAAGAACATGCCACTTGTAATGAACAACTTCCCGCGCTTAGCAACGTGTAGCAAGACCGAATGGACGCGATCTTTATAATAATTAATGTTTCATTAACTATTGAGAAAATGGATCTTTTATTCAGTTTAGTCCGTTCTATCTGTACATGAGCGCTTTATCAATAATTAGAATACACCTTACATGCAAAATATCCATTAATTATCGATAAATCACTTGTTTGCAAGTAGAGCCGACTAAACTGTCGAAAAATCTTGTATCATTTTAATATTTTCATAATAGTTGAGAGGTTACTTAATATCGCCAAATGAGCGCGTATCTGTCTAGGCTATCATCAGATGTAAGCGCATGGGATTATTCTTATCAAGCGGCAAAGATCACACATGAACGGTGCGAGGTGGAAGATGGATTCTTTGATTGCAGGGAAGTAATTACTTATAATTAATGAGGGGAGATCCAGGTATCTAGGATTTTGAAAAAGCCGACACTTTATTTACATTCTTATTATTAATTTTTTGTTATAATATCTTGAATTATGAATTTTAGAACATCTGTTATACGATTAGTCGTTATCGTGTGTTCAAGACAAACTAAATGATAATTCTTTTCGATTTTCTTTTTGATTTTTTTAAATGATTTTTTTCTTATTTTATTTATATTTTTTATGATGAAGGTTTATAGCTAATTCTTATGAAAATAAATATTTTTGGAACATTAATTTTATTAATGATGAGGTATTATCTCATTGTGGAATTTAACTATTGAATTTAACAAGTGATGTAAACGACATTTCTTCCCCATTTGGAGCTTGAGAAATAAATAAAAGAATTATTTTTCTATTCATTTCTTAAAGAACCTTCAAACAACAATTTTTCGAAGTCTTTATCTTAGAAATTATATATATATATATTGCGTAAAATAAAAATTTATAAATAAATTTTTTACTCAATTTCTCAAAAACTTTTTGTTATAATTAAAACGCTATAATAGATCTACACGGATATTGATGCGTAATGTCAACGAATACATATCAATTTGTTAAAATGACATATTGTATATTCATCATTGATTAAATTACAATATAATATTCAAACGTTTCAAAATTTTGATCCTTCTCCGTGCAATTGTTAATATTACAAGTTTTTAAGTGAAGAAGTCATTAATAAAGTTATTTAAGATTATCTGGTACTCACAATATAAAACAATTATTATAGTTATATGTCGATAAAATTATAGGCCTTTTTATTAGTCGATCTAGTAATTCTTCCTTTCTGATAAAGATATCAATATAAGTTCCAAAGATCGATTGTAAACAGTGGTTAATTGGTAAACCGATCATTGTGCACATCTCTTAATAAATTGACATTGCGCATTATTAATCACGTAGGATTTATTATGGCATTCTAATTATTTCCTTATTAGATTGATTCTTTGAGTCGACACTTGATACATTCTTATTATTAATTTTTTGTCATAATATCTTGAATTATGAATTTTAGAACACCCGGTATATTTATTCTTATTGACAGTCATTGTCTGTACACAAATGTATCCAAGTGCCTCATTTGAATTTTACTTGCGATTTAATTCTCCAAAATATGTTTTTCAATATTATAAATAATAGTCCATTAGTAAAATACATTATTTACAATAAAATTTAATTTTGGAAGTGTGTTAGTTCTATCAGAGTTCAATACTGCAAAAAATGATCTTGACACACTAACCTGTCGAGACTCATCAGTATCAGGGTGTAAACGCTAGCATAAGCCGTGACAATAATCATATACTGAACGATTTTGCACCAGATGTTGCCAAACGGCCAATATGGTAGCACGAAGTCGGTAGCCGTGAACGGTATACAAAACATAACGAATAACAGATCAGCTACGGCGAGGTTAATGATTAGGATGTTCGTGGTCGACCTCATTCCAGGATTTGCCGCCACCACCACGACCACTAGCAAATTCCCGACTAGACCGAGAATTCCAATTATCCCGAAGAATAATGGTACTACCACCACTAGAATTCTATGCACGAATTCGTATTCAAATCCGTGGTAATAGTTTCTGCAGGTCTCTACATCGCCCTCGAATGAAGTAAACTGCGTACTGCAGTTAAGCGCATCGGTCGTGTTTGCCACTTCCAGGTTCATATTCTAATCAAGGTCGATCTGCGATCTGTGATTAAATTAACATGTGCGACCTCTTTGTAATTGCATCACGATAAACTTGTTAAGCCGAATAGGATGAAATAAGATCTCTGCGTAGCATATACATTATAGTGATAATAAAATGGATCGAAAATAGAAGCGAAAATATCCTTTCTTTCAGCAAAGTTTATTCTAGCTACTAAACGATGCACTAACAAATCGTCAATTGTAAATATTCATTAACAACAGGATTTATATAATTGACGATTCACTGATACATTTTTTTACAGCATCATCCATTTCAAATCTTTCTTCAAATTTTGAGAAATTTCAAGGATTAACTAATTTCTCGAATGATAAATTTTAGATGCCGGCTGTACTCTTTGTACGAGATACTTTAACATAATATTTTATTTATTGTGAGTTTTGTTTTTTATTCAAATTATTAAAAAATGCAAATAAAATAATAATTTTACGATAATAATTATGATACTAATTAAATAAGAAAATTCCTATATTCGATTGAAGCGGATCTGAGTGCTTAAATATTTCTGTGAGAATTTATATACATCTGATTCTGATGTAAACTGCGCTGAAATCTTTTCTCTCGCTCTTTTGAAACGCATTTATGAACGAAACAAGAGTAGTAATGTTACTTATTAAATTAATTAAAAGCAATTTAATAATTATTTAAATAATAAACATTTTTATAAGAATATTAATAATAATATGTTAATGAGAATCTAAATCTACGAATAATTTTATTGCAAAAAATATTGCCTCAGTAGGGTTTGAAACATGAAACTCTTGACTTTCTGGACAGACATCATACTAATTCGACCATCGAAGCTTCGCTAATATTTATCGTAATAACCAATATTTAGTAAGCAAACGTCATATTTCATGGAGACGTAGTAATAAACGATATATTACGAATATGAATACGAATTTGAACCTCGGATCATTAACATATTAATATTCTTATAAAGATGCTTATTAGCTTTAACAAATTATTAAATTACTTGTCAATTTAATATTACTATTGTGATTTTGCTCATAACAAATTTTAAGATTGAAAAAGATTTCAGCATGCAGTTTACAGAATCAGATATGTACTTGTATAAATTTACACAGAAATATTTAAGCACTAAAGATCCGCTTTGACTCCGAATTTTCATATTTAATTAGATTTATTCTTATCGATTCGTATAATTGTTATGTCATATTGTAAATCATAATATTAATTTGATTGATTCAATTGCATATAAGGACATAAAAGATATCTGCACTATACAAAATCGTAAACTTTGCAACATTTGTTTACCGCCGCATAGAGTTAAACTGATGTTCGTGCAAATCACACCATTCACTTCGTCTGGAAATGTGGTGATAAGTTTATTTCAGTAAATCGTTCGCTCGAATAGATTGATAAACACGTCTAATAAAAATAGAATAACGCAAAAGCGTCGAATGTTAATGTAGTTTTCTAAAAGAGCTTTTAAAATAATGATAATTTGGTATAATTATATTGTGATTTTAGTTCGACATATTAGCGCATACTTTAAAAAATATAAGAACAGATTAATAAGGCTCAGCAGAAATTGAGAAACAAGCGCAGGAAGTTTGTGCTAGTAAAATTATTTCTCAAAATTAAAATTAATAATCTCAAATTTGTTTTTACATTAAGTCATCTTCATTAAAAGCAAAATTGATACAGTATAGTAAAGAACACTCTCTAAATCATGTAAAAAATTTTATGATTAATTATCGTTGCTCGCAAATCAAATACAATCAACTTACAGTAATGTAAAATCAAAATTTGACAATGCTGCAATTAATAATTGTCGATTGTAGGTCAAATAGATGCACTAACACAATTAACGGATGATGTGAAGGACAATAGTGTAAAGTTAGTGAAAATTTTAATAATTCTTGTTGATCAAATGTACAAAAATGTACGAAATGCTACTATAGAGTGTAATCCGTAAAGAGAAAGATAATTTCTTGTTGTAAATTGCACTTTAAATAAAGTTGATACAATAAATGATAGAATCACAGAAAGCATCCGCGTATCACCGCGCACCGCGCTGAACTGCCGTTAGTTCTGGGGGTGGTTTTGTACTGTGAATTTCCGATGGTCGGCAGTGTGGCGCGGCTATAGCAATGGTAGGGGCGTGAACGACGAAGGAAATACGAAGTGCCATCTGCTTTGTACGTCAATGTTCCGAAATAATGATTATCTACAAAAAAATATAACGCGAAATAAAAAGAAATAAATTTATTCAAACAACTGATTTCAGGGAAATCTTTTTGGAAAACCGAATGGACTGAAAGAAACGATTATATTAGGAATTATTTTATGTTTCTAAATAAAAATAAATTTTCCCTTTCTTGCTTAAAACTTTTTAATTATTTATTTATTATTAATTTAATTTGTAATTTATTTTTTTCTCTATAGTTCTTATTATTAGGCATTTATTTTCAATTTATATTGATTAATTTGCTCTCTTCATCGTATATTAGATATGTTAATATATGCATATTGTATTAGCTTAGAGGAGAAGGTAGTATTATGACACCCCAATTACATTTTATACAATAACTTCATTAATAATTAAAACTTGACAATTCATTAAAATTGAATTGATTTTGGACTTAAAGATGCGAAATGTTTATTACTTAGGACACTATTAATAAAAATGTGGCAACATTGCATAATAACTCGAAGAAAAATATGGATAGTAATGTGGCCTTCCGTAAAAATAGTCTTAAAATATTAATTTTGTTTAGAAAATAGTATTTGGTTATATAAAATTAACAAAAAAGTAAAACATTTTGCAAATGTATGCAAAGTTATGTGAATGTAATATACATTCACATAACTTTTGCATATAATCTGCTCAGTACTAAAAATTTCAGTACTAAAAATAGTACACGTAATATAAATTATAGATTACCAATAGAGCTACAATTGATTATAAAATAATTATTTGGATACTTCAAGAAAGAAGTCGTGAATAATCAATATTCAATAGAAGACCACATTAGCAAAATGCCATGCTATTTAAATTTACATAACATAAAAAATATATATACAGTCAAATAAAATGTTAAATAGCAAATAATACATTCAAAAATACATATATTCATGTGATAATGCGCTCAAGTTTAAGAAAAATGAGGAAGTAAATGTAATTAAATGCTAAAACGTACTTCAGAGAAACATTTCGAAATACATGAACGTAAAAATGCATTATAATAAGTGCTGGCTAAATTAGCGTGATATAACGGCGAACTTCTGAAATAATTCCACGAGTAATCATTAGGACTCGTTATATGTATAATAGCGGAGCTAAAGGGAGCTTAAGGTAGGCCACAATATATGTAACACTGGTCACAATATATGTAAACACTGGTCATATAATATCACCTTCTCCTCTATATATTTTTATGAATTTTTAATTTATTAAATATTATTTTAAAGTTCCCCATTATATTATTTTGTTAATTAGACTGATTAAATTCTTTTTTAATTATAATGGAATCTATAAATAACACCCAAATATACATTGTTAAATTTATAGAACCTGAAGCATAATGATAATACACGACGTATAATGGAGTATAATCGATAACTTTTTACAGAGATAATATTATGTAATGCAATTAATTATTCTTCAAAAATATTCTTATTGAAGAATAATTATTTTTTCTATTTCAATCCAAATAATGGCGGCTTTGATTCTCTCTATCAAAAATTATTACTTCACAAAAAAAAATATAATACAAAATTAAAACCCAAACGCTCTGTCTTATCTTAGCCAGCCAGTTGGTCGGGGGGGGGGGGGACATTGCGTCGTACATGGTTGCTGAAAGAAGAAGAAAAAGAAGAAGAAGAAGAAGAAGAAGAGGAGGAGAAAGGTTCGTTCGATTGTTCGTCGCGTAGAGAGCGAATACTGTTCAGTATCGATCGAGTCGATTATCCCGAATAGTATTCATGCTTGCCGCGAACAGCAGTACAGTATGGACATTGAGCGTCGGCATCTTTGATGTAGCGGGTCTCAGGTTACACGATTCGCCGTCATGCTGCGGATTGGATTAGCGCTAATAAATTTGAGTTTTTATAAAGCTACAGAATTTTTCTAAAAAAAAAAGACAATTCGTTATGAAAATGTCATGAAAATTGTTTATAGCGATATTATATTTTTAAATTAGAATTATATAATATAATATTAACGAACTAATTATATAAAGATAATATATATGTATGTATAATACTTTTAATCAAAGCTGTATCAAGAACAAATTGTTTCGCAATATTAAGAAAAATTTGCATTATATATATATATATATATATTTATAAAGAGGATCGGGACCACATGGGCTGGATAGAGGACACGGGGTGGATAGAGGATCAGAAATCCTGCCGAACCCTATGGGTATCCATCATCTTCCATCCCTTTTGGAACTTTAAAGATTAAAAACTCCGAAGTGGTGCGACTTAGAGGATCGGGACCACATGGGCTGATTGGAGAGTCAGGTATCCTGCCGAACCCAATGGGTTCCCAAAACCCCCACCCATTTTCCAACTACGAAAATAAATAACTCTGTAACGAGTTGGGTTAGAGGATCGATAACGAATGGAGTTGTTGGAGGGTTAGATACTCTCGATGGGTAGTTGTTTCCTGTTACCTCTTTTGGAACTTTAAAAATTAATAACTCGGAGAGGGGAGTGAGAGTTGCTACTCGTCGAAGGGATACATGGTTTATTTTTTCGAAAAATACCTGACTGCATCGGCGCTCATCCGTTGGAATGGTTTGTCGAATTCAGTTCCGGAATATTTCTGGATATTTCTATCGATCATAATTCGCGAACGGTTGAATCTAGAGGTTTGATGTCTGAGGCAATGTTGTTGAATTTCAAGAGACGCGTCGAATGCCGTTAGAACCATCTCTATACCTCTTTCCGTTCAGAAAAGTATTGCTGTGTACTCTTGGAAGGGGGTTTTTCGGCGAAATTTTTCCAAGTCCCGATGAATCGGAAAAATCGATAAAAATTCGATTATACCAATCGACTCAGGAGGTCGAGAAACGTACTTTGGACCCATAAATTTGGGACAAAATTCTTTGAAAATTTTTTGAAAATTTTTGAGGGACTTAGTTCTTTTTAGAATTTTCAAAAATTTTTTTATTACTGTTTCCAGAAGTACCGATCATAATCCGCTCATCCATTGGAATTTTTTTCTATCGACTTCCATTCCGGAAACGACATGTTTGGATGGTTATATCTCGCGAACGGTTGGACTTAGAGGTTCGGTGTCTGAGGGAATGTTGTTGCACTTTGGAGTAGAATGCTGTTAGAACCATCGCTCTATTTCATTTCGTTGAGGCTGTGTACTCTTGGAGTCGAAGTGATTTTCATTTTCGGTCGACGAAATCTTCGAGATACGAGGTTGGGTGTATCGGGCAATGTTGTTGCATTTCGAAACACGCGTCAATCGGCGTCAGAACGATCTCTCTAGCTCTTTTCGTTTAGGCTATGTCCTCTTGGAAGGGGAGGTTTCAGCGAAATTTTTCCAAGTTTCGAAGGAAAAGTCGGAAAAATGGTTAAAAATTAGACTACACCAATCGACAGAGAATGTCGAGAAACGTACTTTGGACTCATAAATTTGGGAACGATTTTTTGAAAATTTTTAGGGGATTTAGTTTTAAGAATTTTCGAAAATTTTTTTATTACTGATTCCAAAAGTACCGGTCATGATCCGAGCTCATCTGATGGAATTTTTAGTCTAACTGCTTCCGAAACGGAAATCGAGATTTTCTCACGATCAGTTGGAGATAGTGATTTGGTGTCTGAGGCGAATGTTGTTGCGTTTCAAAAGACGCGTCGATTGGCGTATGAACCATGTCTCTATCTCTTTTCGTTCAGGCTCTGTACTCTTGGAAGGGAGTGACAACGAAATTTTTCTAAGTCTCCGTTAAAAAAATCGGAAAAATCGATAAAAATTCGACTTTACCAATCGGTAGAGAATGTCGAGAAACACTTTTATACCATAAATTTGGGTTTCGATTTTTGAAAAATTTTGAAAACTTTTCTAAGTCCTGAACCCCACGAAAATCGACAAAAAATGAGGGTGACGAAAAAATCGAAACTATGGACATCTATCAAAATTTGGGTAGTTTGGGGTAGGTCGACAATTTTTGGGTAATTTCGGTTAGGTCGACAAAGTTAGGACGAAAAAGTTAGGACGAGAAAGTAAGATGGAAAAAGTTAGGACGAGAAAGTAAGATGAAAAAGGTTAGGTTAGGTTAGGTTAGGTTAGGTTAGGT
>Ga0157364_1007750_pt1 | contig 11122 bp, 7 predicted proteins | sample AttsexASBM2_FD_111476 | JGI IMG/M metagenome (GOLD analysis project Ga0157364, IMG submission 111476) | Fungus gardens microbial communities from leaf cutter ant in Ribeirão Preto, State of São Paulo, Brazil - Atta sexdens ASBM2 | ecosystem: Host-associated > Fungi > Mycelium > Unclassified ... | reverse complement strand
TAAATATGTACACACACACACACACACACACACACACACACACACACACACACACACACACACACACACACACAAAATGTAGAATTATAGAAACATATTTCACTTAAAACTTACATTTTAGATTCATTGAGAGAAAATTTAATTATTTATTATTATTTATTTAAAATATATAATTTAAATAAAAAAAATTATTTATCTCTCAGATTTTATATTTTTATTTTGCTATTTAAAAATTTAATTATATATTTATTATGATTTTATAGACACAAGACATATTTTCAATTTAAAAAATAACTAAAGCAATCTGTTTGATCGCACATGTACAAAGATAATTTAAATTCCAATTTTTGCTGTACTTTATTTTTTAATATGGATCTCAATATAACGAAGTTTATTATATTGAGGAAAATAATATTAGTTTGAACATGAAAGGACGATATATTATTGCCTAGAATAATTCATAGAAAATAGTACATAATAATATTTTTCTCCACACAGTACAGCCAGAAACAAATCCGTGCAGCCCATCTCCCTGTGGACCAAATAGTAAATGTCGAGATATAAATGGCCTTGCCGTTTGCACTTGCCTCCCGAATTTTATTGGCAGCTCTCCCAACTGTCGAGCTGAATGCGTAATGAACAGCCAATGCTCTCAAGATCTCGCTTGCATCAATCAGAAGTGTATATCACCTTGCCCGGATCCATGTGGTATAAACACACAATGCAGAGTAATCGGTCACAGCCCCATCTGCATCTGCAATCTCGGTTATACCGGAGATCCCTTTACGAGATGTTTCCCCGCCCCACGTAAGAACTTGGTCTCTCTCATTAATTTAATTTTTCATGATCGTTCGCTTCATTCATTCATTTATGATCATCAGCTTCTTTCATTCATGTCATTGGTTTGTTTTTTATAATCCACAATCATGATTTAAAATTTTGAAATAGCACTACAATCGTTGTTCCCAATTCACTTTGTCATATTATCATAATATCAATCATTTTGATGCTATGTATGATATATATGATATGCAATAATATTTCATTATTTTTTTATAACACTCTCATAAACGCAGTTGATTTATTGCTAAAATAGACTCTGGAACAAACGGCGAATTTGTTATGATTACGCTGTTTTATTATTGGATTTTTAGAATCGCTAGATTTTCCTGTAGTCTCCAAAGATCCCTGTTTACCATCTCCATGTGGCATATATGCGGAGTGTAGGAATATTGGTAATACACCATCATGCTCCTGTCTCTCGACCTACAGAGGATCACCACCGAATTGTCGCCCTGAATGTCGCGTAAATTCCGAATGCCCGATGAATCTTGCCTGCAACAATGAGAGATGCAGAGATCCTTGTTTAGGCTCTTGCAGCATCACTTCATTGTGCACAGTCTACAATCATATACCTGTGTGTACTTGTCCCGAAGGATTTACTGGCGATCCTTTCACTAATTGTTATCTCAGACCAACAAGTAAGAGACTTCCCAAAGTCCTAAAGCTATGAAAAATTTGTTTAAAAAAAAATTTCGCGAAGTATGATGCACAATATTTCTTGACGCTTTTTAGATATATTTTGATAGTAGTTTTAGTTTCAGCGAATGCCAAATAATAAGAGAACTTAAATTTGCTTAAACAACATAAATGTTTAATTTTAGAAAGACATTTTTACTTTTTTTTATTTTTTATGTGGATTTTTAATGTTTGCATTGTCTGATCAATATTTTACTATATTTATCATTTAAAAATAGAAATTTAAACAAATATAAATGTTTAATGCTTTTTTTAAAGCTTTTTTTTACATTGTTTCGTTACAATTATCATTGCAGCATCGATTAGATTGACATAAATTGAAAGAAATATCCGATGCGTTAGACACGAATATAATATTGCGTGAAAGAAACTTATGTGTTACATTTCGTGAAGTTTTATTTCGAATTCTATTATAATGTTTAGTTCCTTATCCATATTCTTTTACAGCGGCACCTGCAGTTATCGACCCTTGTAATTTGAACCCTTGCGGACCGAATGCACGATGCAACAATGGCATCTGCATATGTCTGTCTGAATATCAAGGTGATCCTTACGTGGGTTGCCGTCCCGAATGTGTCATGAATACTGATTGCGCCCACGATCGTGCGTGTGTGCGCAATAAATGCATGGATCCCTGCCCGGGCACATGCGGTCGAAATGCATTGTGTTCCGTATATAATCATGTACCTATGTGCACCTGTCCGACCGGAATGGCCGGCAATGCCTTTGTTCAATGTTCCATAGTCGAAGGTATTATAATAATAATAATCAATGTAATCGATTTATAATTTTTATGAATGATTATTAGTAATGATAATCGTAGAGTCAACTTTAAAAAAAGTTCTTTAAAGTTTGAACAAAGTTTTTATTTTCTACTGTTATCGTTATTGATATTACTTGTATTGATGTATGATACTACTTTTTTGGGAACAAAGTATAAGATTGCTTATATCGAATGTTAGATATCCCAAAAAGAGATTCCTGCTCACCCTCGCCCTGTGGACCCAACAGTGTTTGTCGAGAAAACAACGGGCAATCTGTGTGCTCATGTGTGGCAGGCTTTCTTGGTGTTCCGCCAGCATGCAGACCGGAATGTACTGTCAGTTCTGAATGCATTCTGACAGAAGCGTGTAGCAATCAAAAATGCATAAATCCTTGTCTCGGTGCATGCGGAATTCAAGCTACATGTCAAGTAATCAATCATAATCCCATATGTAGCTGCGGAGAACTCACTGGAGACCCATTCATTCGGTGTATTCCACGACGTAAGAACAAATATCAATTGCAAAGAGTCATTAAGCAATTAACATTAATATCTATTTTAATGTTTATTGCTTAATTCCGCTTGTTTAATATTTAGATGTAATATGTAGAGATATAAAAAAAAATATTCTGCTTTTTTAAATTTCAAATACGTTAAAAATTGGCAATAAAAAGCAAAATTCAAGATAATTTTTTTATTTTTATTAAATTAAATTATTACTTTTCACAATATTTGTTATTATAACAAATAAATAGAGGAGAGTTATCCAATGCATACCGGTCGCGTAAAATCATGTCTTATCGATATTTTATATTATTACTCGATATAATATTTAGTCAGTTGTTCCATACGTGATAATTTACCTATTAAATAAATAAAAGAATAAAAGAATAAGAGCATAAGAGAGTAAGAGAGTAAGACAGCGAGCTGAAATTTACCGATATACTGTCATTATGACAACTAAATCGATATTTATGAAATTTCTCAAGTTTTTTAAATATTACCACAAGATAAGATTGATAATTGATAATAATAAAGCTAATAATTGATATGAATATAATTGTAAAAATAAAAATTGTAAACCCCAATTTTATTTCTTGCTTTCTTGCTTCATTATCGTTATTTAATAATTATTATAATTTTCAATAAATTTAATTATAAAAATCCCTTGATTTCTTTTTTTGATAAAATTGATTATTAAAATTGAATATTAGTTAATGATTCTTTTTAATCTTATATTCTTTTAATATCTTATTATTCTTAATTATTTTTATTTATAAATTCGATATTTTTTTAAAGCAGATACGGTTTAAAAGACCTATAGATACGATTTAAACGATTAAATTGATCTAAATCGTATCTTTTGTAATATAGTATAAAAAGACTTATAACAAATTTGTTATTGGAGAAAAGTTTAATATGTAATAATAGATGTCTGAAACATCAAGTTACAATTTCCAATGTTTATTTACGTACAAATCAATACTAAATGAAAAAATAATAACAAATAACTTAAATGGTATGCATTTGGCGCGCGCGCACCAAAATACATACATTCAAAACTCTTCTCTATAATAAACACACATTTCATAAGAATTTAAAAGGATTTTCATTAGAAATACTAATAATAAGTTTTATTTTATTTAACATCTCGAGTAATTTAAACATATTGATCAAAATAATCATAACATAAAGTTTTGATTGTAAACTTATTTTGAATATTTAGTCTTAAATTTTTATTCGATATTTTTCTTTTCATTAGCACCCAAACCCGTGTTGCAAACAAATCCCTGTGTGCCATCTCCTTGTGGAGCAAATGCCGAGTGTCGGGTTGTAGGCGATGCTCCCTCATGTTCATGTCTAGCTGGATTCTTGGGTTTGCCACCATATTGTAAACCCGAATGCATTAGCAATAGTGAATGTCCTGCTCATTTAGCGTGTATGAATCAGAAATGTAGGAATCCTTGCGAAGGCTCCTGCGGAGCTAACGCCGAATGTCGTGTAGTGAGTCATACACCCATGTGTGTTTGTCCTAGCGATTTCACCGGCGATCCATTTACACAGTGTACCATGAAACCACGTAAGCATCGATCTTATACAGAACTAAATTTACATACAAAATTAAATTATACTTAGATTCGAGCAGATTTAGTTTTTTATTTTTATATGAATTATAGAACTCTATTGACCATCTTCTAGGGTCTAGACATAAACTTTCCAATTTTTCTTAAAAAATTACTGTTAAAAATTAGTTACTTGGAACATTTCCTACTTTATATTCTATTTTCAGCTACACCACTCCCACTATCACCTTGTAAACCGTCACCCTGTGGCTTTAATGCCATCTGCAAGGAACAGTTTGGTGTTGGATCCTGTTCTTGCTTACCAGATTATATCGGCAATCCTTACGAAGGATGTCGACCAGAATGCGTGGTTGATACAGATTGTATATCTATTCTTGCTTGCGTACAATCAAAGTGCAGAGATCCATGTCCTGGTGTCTGTGGACAATTTGCTGAATGTCAAGTTATCAACCATCGACCATCTTGCACATGTATTTCCGGTTATAGTGGCAATCCCTTCCAATACTGCACTGTAATACGCGATGTTGGTACGAATATTTTCTTGAATTCTGAGAAACTTCATATCTAGCTTATTGAGATTTTGTACATTTTTCTTGTTTTATTTAAAATTTTTTATTTTACATTTGACAAGAGTCACAATATTGTGATATTATCTTATTTTGTTTTTAAATAATTTTTTTAACGCGTGTTAATTTAAGAATATGTAATAATAATTATATCTTAATATTTTTGTAAATGAATCCTTAAAATAATCTTTCCTTCATTAATGTCTTAAAAATTTGAAAGATACATCTATCATTTTAGTCGATACTCCAAGAGATGTTTGCAATCCATCGCCTTGTGGACCCAACAGCCAGTGTCGTGTTAATAACAATCAAGCAGTTTGTTCTTGCCTACCGATTTTCATCGGTAATCCACCTGCATGTCGCCCTGAATGCGTGACAAGTTCGGATTGTTCCCTCAATCTTGCTTGTTTGAATCAAAAGTGCCAAGATCCCTGTCCTGGCTCTTGCGGCAGAAATTCGAATTGCAGAGTCATCAAACATAATCCGATTTGCTCTTGCAAGAACGGTTTTACCGGTGATCCATTTACTGTTTGCTTCCAGACACCTGGTACGATTTTCAATTTTGTCTAATATTAATTTTGGGTGACCTATAAATAGTGTCCTTTTAACTTTAACATTAAAATATCTCGAAAAAATAATGGCCTTTTATATGCAGAATAACTAGAGGAATCATATTATGTAAATGAAATCATACAACTTTATTTAGAAAAATAGTCACACTCTTCATATTATATAAGTATGATATATAAATATCTTTTAAAAATTTGATTTTATTATTATTTGTACCATCGGGTCATACAATATTTGTCTGAAACATTTTTTCGTATTTTATATTTTTTTTAATATTTCGATGTGAAAATTAAAATGAGATATCTTATATACATATACACCCGAATAAATAAATATATTCAGATCTCGATCTCAAATATTTATTTCCAAAATTATACTGAAAATTATTCCGAGATCACGTATAACTCTGTCTTAATTTTCTTTGAATCGATAAATAATATTTACGTTGATAACATTTAGAAAGTCTAATTTCTGGCAAAGTGAGAAATAATAAGTCTTTCACTGTTGATTAATTTAAAAGTTGTGTAGAAATGGAAATGTGATATGCAATCAATTAGATTTTATAACAGTTGTATAGCTCTTAAACTGTTCATAATTCGTTGCAGTGAGTCCACCTGTTGTAAGTGATGTTACGAGAGATCCGTGCATACCATCACCTTGTGGCATGTTTTCTGAATGTCGCGATATAGGAGGAGTGCCATCATGTTCTTGTTTACCAACATATAGAGGCAGTCCACCGAATTGTAAACCAGAATGCACAATTAATGCAGAGTGCCCAGCTAATATGGCTTGCATGCAACAAAGATGTAAAGATCCCTGTCCAGGCTCATGCGGCATCATGGCCGAATGTAGTGTCATAAATCATGTACCAATTTGTTCGTGTTTGCCTGATTACACTGGCGATCCTTTTATTGAATGTTCCGTAAAACCACGTAAGATTCCTCATCAGAAATATATAATAATAATTTTTTGTTGTTCTTATTATAACATACTTGATCTTCTTACGCGGAATTTACTTATTACAGTCATTGTTGCCCCTTCTAAACCGGATCCATGCACACCTTCGCCTTGCGGACCCAATACGCAATGTAACGGAGGAATTTGCGTTTGTATAGCAGAATATTTTGGGGATCCTTATAGCGGTTGTCGACCAGAATGTGTATTGAATAATGATTGTCTGAATACGCGAGCGTGCGTGCGAAATAAATGCGTGGATCCTTGTCCAGGTGTTTGCGGCCAAAATGCTATGTGCAATGTGTACAATCATGTTCCTATGTGTACTTGTCCCTCGGGAATGGATGGAAATGCTTTCGTCCTATGTTCTCCCGTGCCAGGTATTCTTTAGAAATCCTAATCGTAACAACTGATATATCAAAATATTAAAGGATTTTGTTTAATACCCAATAACATTCGTATTCTTAGTATATCAGATCTTTATTCTATAATTAAAATTTTTTCTTCTTCTAGCGCCACCCATTAGCAACCCATGTAATCCATCTCCGTGTGGTCCGAATAGTCAATGCCGAGAAAATAATATGCAGGCTGTATGTAGTTGTATAAGTGGCTTTATCGGCGCGCCTCCGACTTGTAGGCCCGAATGTGTAATTAGTTCAGATTGCCCGAAGAATGAAGCATGCACTAATCAAAAATGTCAGGACCCTTGTCCGGGAAGTTGCGGTCGCAACACAATCTGCAACGTTATTAATCACAATCCTATTTGCGTCTGCCGTTCTGGGATGACCGGAGATCCATTTATTAATTGTTTCCCCCTTCGTAAGAAAATTTTTTTCTTATTCTTTCTAAAACGTTTCTATAACGTTTCACTAATTTCCGCGATTTATTTTATTTTATTACTTCGAACATGCGCATAGCATAATTAAATTTCAATAGTGTCTCAGTTAATATTAATCGGTATTACTTTTAAAGCTGAGGATCCATTACCTGTGCTTAATCCTTGTCAACCATCACCGTGTGGACCAAATGCACAATGCCAAGTGATTAATGATCAACCCTCTTGCTCATGCTTGCAAGAATTTATTGGATCACCCCCGAACTGTCGGTCTGAGTGTAACAGTAATAGCGAATGCTCGAACAAAATGGCTTGCATTAATAAAAAATGTCGCGATCCGTGCATCAATGCATGCGGCATCAATGCTGTTTGCAATGTTGTTAGTCACACACCGATGTGCGCATGCACCCCCGGCTATACTGGCGATCCGTTTACGCAATGTTCTCCCCAACAATGTAAGAGAATTTTTTAAAAGAATAATTCAAATATTCAAATAGTTTAGAAGTCAGATTTATTTCAATTTTTATTCGATTTCTATTAATCTACATCTAAATTTTTTATATGTGAAAGAATTAACGAAATTAATGTTAGATTATTATTATGAACTTACAATTTATCAAATACATTTTCGTTTAAGAATGGATAATCAAATTACTTTTTTATTCTTATTTTAGTCGATATACAGCCTAGTATATCCACGCCATGCACCCCATCTCCATGTGGTGCAAATGCAGTATGCAGAGTTCAGCAAAATGCTGGTTCTTGCTCGTGCTCGACCGATTATATTGGCAATCCTTATGAAGGGTGCAGACCTGAGTGTACACTCAATTCCGATTGTCCGTCCAATCAAGCATGTATTGGTTTAAAATGTAAAGATCCATGTCCAGGAACATGCGGTCAAAACGCGCAATGCTACGTGATTAATCATGCACCAACTTGTACTTGCTTCGAGCGGTACACGGGAAATCCATTCATATTCTGCAACCTTATTGTTGAAGCCCGTAAGAACTCGCTTAAAAATTTCGCATGTATTTTATAGACAATTATGTGATTTTAAATACCTGACTTTCTTGCAGCGATTATAGCAGATAACGTTAATCCCTGTCAACCATCCCCTTGCGGACCTTATAGTCAATGTAGAGAAAGCAATGGCCAAGCTGTTTGCTCTTGTTTACCGACTTATATCGGCGCACCACCCGGTTGTAGACCCGAATGCACAGTTAGTACAGATTGTGCGACAAATCGAGCTTGCGAAAATAATAAATGTGTTGATCCTTGTCCCAACTCTTGCGGTCAAGGCACAACGTGTAGAGTCGTAAATCATAGTCCAATATGCATATGCAAACCCGGATTCAGCGGTGATCCATTCATACGCTGCCTATTTGTACCACGTAAGCGGAACAAATCTTATATACATTATAACTTTTACTCTACTAATTTTTTATATTTAAAAAATGTTAATAGTTTGTTATTTTTTTTAGAAATAATTGTATTTGCATTAAAATCTTCCTTTGTTTTTATTTAAAATTTTTGTTACATGAAATAGTGAAGTTATATTTTTAGAAATGTAAAAAATTTTTTTTTAATTACACAGAATATTTTATATTTTTAATTAAAAAATAGTTATATAATTAAATTTTATTTTAAAAACATTTTTTATAATGTTTTGTTGAGATTCAGAGATTTTATTTTATATAAATTTTAGCTACTCCGAGTTATTTACCAAGTCTGCCCTCAGACCCTTGCATATCCTCACCATGCGGATCTAATTCGCAATGTCGCAACATCAACGGTTATCCATCCTGTTCTTGTATGATTAATTACATTGGTACACCACCAAATTGTCGTCCCGAATGCGTTATTCCTGCCGATTGTCCGAGCAATCAAGCTTGTATTCGTGAGAAATGCCAAGATCCCTGTCCAGGTTCTTGTGGTCTGAATGCCGATTGTACTGTTCATAACCACATTCCAATCTGCAGATGTATAGAAAGTTATACTGGTGATCCATTTATTGGTTGTCAGCCTATACCGATCTGTAAGTTTATATAAAAATTTTCTTCATTTTTATAATTATATATTTTCCAGTGTATTTACCATTTCATTTGATAATTGTAATAATATATAGACAACGAGCCAACACAGCCAACTGATCCATGCAATAAATCACCTTGTGGACCAAACGCTCAATGCAACAATGGCATTTGTATTTGTTTACCTGAATACTTTGGTGATCCATATGTTGGCTGTCGACCAGAATGTGTACTTAGTACAGATTGCTCAACCGACAAGGCATGCATACGAAACAAATGTGTCGATCCTTGTCCAGGTACGTGTGGACAAAACAGTTTGTGCAATGTGATAAATCACACACCGATGTGCAGTTGTCCCCCTGGTACTTCTGGAAATGCATTCATTTCTTGTGATGTAATAAGAGGTATGATATCAGAAGCGAGAAATCTGATTCACGTGTTCGAAATGTTAATTAGTATCTACTCTATTATATTTAGTCCCTTCCGTGACAAGACCATGCAGCCCGAATCCTTGTGGTCCAAACAGCATATGTAGAGAATTAAATGAACAAGCTGTGTGTACTTGTGCACCAGAGTTTCTCGGTGCACCGCCTCTCTGCCGACCCGAATGTACCCTTAGTTCTGACTGTCGGCCGAACGAAGCTTGCGCTAATCAAAAATGCAAAAATCCTTGCCCCGGTACATGCGGCATCCAAGCAAAATGCGTAGTTGTCAATCACAACCCTGTTTGCTCGTGTCCCGAGCGCTACACAGGCGATCCATTTATCAGATGCGATATTATGAGTAAGAAAATCTTGATTCAAAGCTGATATAAGCTTTAAGATCCGTAAGCTTCGGCTACCAAATTAAGATTGAAACATGATTGTTATTTCATTTAGAACCAATAGCACCTGTAGTAATAAACCCTTGTCAACCTTCGCCCTGTGGTCCGTACGCTCAGTGCCAGGTCGTTAACGATTTGCCATCTTGCTCGTGTCTATCTGAATACAGAGGCTCTCCCCCGTATTGTCGACCTGAATGTATTTCAAATCATGAGTGCCCCAGCCATCAAAGTTGTGTGCGACAAAAATGCAGGGATCCCTGCCCAGGTTTATGCGGGGAAAATGCGGAATGTCATGTGATACAACACGTGCCTCATTGTGTCTGTACCTACGGTCTCACCGGTGATCCGTACACGCGTTGTTCTGCGATACGTAAGGGATAAAATCTTTTCTCTAAAACTTCAAAATTAACTGATCTTACTTTTGTGCAACGTTGCTTAATCTATTTGTTCTTTATGTTGTTTTAGCACGCCCAATAGAACTGGAACCAATATCGTCGCCTTGCGTAAACTTTGAATGTGGTGCGAATGCGATATGTAGAGAGCGAGATAATGTCGCAATATGTCAATGTATCTCTAGCTATGTTGGTAATCCGTACTTAGCGTGTCGACCCGAATGCATTATTAATCCTGATTGTGCATCCAATTTGATGTGCGTAAGAAACAAGTGCACCAATCCTTGTGCCGGTATGTGCGGTCGAAACGCCGAGTGCTCGGTCGTTAATCATCAACCGATATGCACATGTCTTCCTGGATATACCGGAGATCCTTTTATTTCTTGTTCTATAGACAGTAAGTGTTTTTAATCAAATAGTCTAATTTTATTTTGCGATAATTTTTTATGATAGAAATATCGTACAAAATGTCGAATCCAAAAAATATTGTATATATTGATTTTTTTTTTGTTTTTATGTGAGTTTTATTACATAATTATTGAAATTTAAATGAGATATTCTATATG
>Ga0157364_1007749_pt1 | contig 11122 bp, 2 predicted proteins | sample AttsexASBM2_FD_111476 | JGI IMG/M metagenome (GOLD analysis project Ga0157364, IMG submission 111476) | Fungus gardens microbial communities from leaf cutter ant in Ribeirão Preto, State of São Paulo, Brazil - Atta sexdens ASBM2 | ecosystem: Host-associated > Fungi > Mycelium > Unclassified ... | reverse complement strand
TATTAATCTTCAATATTTTTGCTAATAAAAAATTAATTTTTAATTAGTTGCAGCATCAGTTTCAGCATACAATTCGGCAGTTTAGTTTAAAATCCTGTACATTTAAACAATAATATCCCCCGTGGGAGTAGTAAAGGTGTAATATATGCGTGCGTTAAACAAATTTACTATTGTTGAATTAATTCACTCCGCATCGTATGCGTTTCTATATCATGTGTAACTACCGAGTTTCTGTTGCATGTAGTTTCGTTAGCAAATTTTATTTTATCTGTAATAATTTAATTGTTACAGACATAAAAAAAAATGTTTAATAAAAATAGAAATACTTGACAAAAATAGTGAGCTTGCACGATATTTTTACTAGTAAAAGAATTCATAATGAAAGAAGACTGATTGGATATAGAACATCCCGTATACTTGCGACAGTACTCCGAGAATTAGCTGTGACATTTTTGTCGCGAAACTTAAACTGAGTCTTACCTAGTTTGTTGAAAAAGTTCGTCCAACGAGTAATTTTCTCGTGACAATTTTCTTAGCAATTCCACGTGCATGTCTTCTTTTACTTCGCGAAGAAATCTGTTGTCATAAGATATCCAATTAGGATTATCCAGTTAAAAATCAATCAAATTACAACAAAATTATAGCGAGCAAAGTGATATACTCAAACGTAAATTTACACAATCTTACAGAATTGCAATTTTGCTTATGCAATTTGTTAGTAGAGTCTACAAGAATTTTACAGAAAACACGTCTTTATTATAGATATCATTCTTCTCTTATAGAAATTAAATGTACAATATATTATTATTATCGGCATCAAAAAATTGAAATCGTGAGCTTTTACGGGAACAAAGTTGAAATAAATAGATAAATTTCTATTTAATTTGATTCTCTACAGAATCAAAATAATCCCGATAAATTCAAAAAGATGAATAATGATATATTCTGCTCTTCTTAAATAATCAAATACTTTAAGTTCAAGATAAATTTCCAATTGGAAGTCTAATGTTGTCTCCAGCTAATTAAAATATAAATTAAATTAACATTATACAACGAATTATAAGAAAAAATGCATAATTACATTAAATGATTGTTTTAGAAAAATCTCTTACATATAATTAACAATCGGAGTATCAAATCATCATAATCAAATTTTTCTTGAATGACATATTATTATTCAGCGTCTCATTTAATAGTGACGTCGCGTCGGTAAAAAAAAGACGAATTCACTCTCTCTAACAATAAGCACGGCATGCCAACGGCATCATTATAATATTACGGTTGTTCCCAAAGACGCACTTGGCGACTTATTCCTTATTCTCCATCGTAACAACGTTGCCGTGACTTATTTTTCCTTCATCGTTTGCATTTCCGCCCCGCCCTCCAGTTGAATGCAACGCGAAAGCCATAAGAGAAAAGTTTATTCATCCCGTGAGTATCGCAGGAGTTTTCTTTTTGCGTAAATCGTCCGTGTTTTTCCTTTATCTACCGAAAACGAGCGAATAACAATCCGACTCGCAGACGAGGCGTAAAGGGAAGACAACAGAATTCCTGATCGTCCTGTTGTCTTCTCCGTAATTAGAACGAATAAATGCATGAGTGACGTGCCTTACTCGGCGATGAAATTTCGCGATCATTTCGAGAGAAGCAAGACGAAAGGCGAAACAGGAGAGACGAAAATAATACGGTAGCAGGCTGAAATAACCGCGAAGAATATTTGATGGCGATGCGTCACTCACGATGGTCGGACATAAACAGCTGGAAATGCGGAGGCTTAAAGCGAGCCGCAGCATTTACATGTAAATGTATCGCGGTTACACGGTAGGGGAATACGAGATTTAAATCCTTCTAATGAAATACTTGAGAGCCGGATTGCATCTGGATGATGTTTCGCGTCCGGATTATCCGAGTTTACGCGGGATATTGGATACACATATGGATGAATAGTTAATAAATGTGCGACGACCATATGTACGAGGACCATAAATATCACACACATAGAAAACATTTTGTATTTGTGTTAAAAAATTTGTGGTATACTAAATTAAACTTTTGTGTTGAATTTTTTAATATAGTCGAATGTAATTTAATATAACGTGTTATGCTAAATAGTTTGTTGATTTGAGTTAAATTGATATTTAACATTTTTTAATACCAGAATAATATTTATGAGTAAATGAACAAATAAAAATAATGTATTTTAAAACGTAAATTCTAAGATAAATGAATAAAATATGTTAATTTAACATATCATAAATGTTAATTTTACTAAAAAAAATTTGTTACTATACGGTTTATTTATAAACTGTGTTTTTATTTTTTATTATTTAGTATTATTATTTTTGCGTTTATATTTTTAAATGATGTTATGTTACCTTCTAATAGATTCAGCTTGTGTTAAATTAATACATAAATTTGAATAGACTGTTTGAGAAATGTAATATATTGTGTTAAATTTAATACAAGTTTTCCAATGATATATAATAGTTTTTATTCTTTGTTGAAACGAAAATGGAAAAATATATTTTTTTAATGCACAAATATCTAAATAGATACTACGAATATTTTCAATGAAATTTGTACAAAAATTTACGACAAATTATTTGTCTATGAATAAAAATAACAAAAATGTTTTTAATGCAAATAATCGTTATAGAAAATTTGAAATGTTAGTGACATGAAAGAATTGTATATATGTATCTTAGACAATCTTATACTTTTCGAAATAAATTCTTGAAGTGAAAACGACTATATAGTTCTTTCTATTTCCTGACCGACGAAATGAATGATTTTATTTGAATTTTTATAATCACAAACTATATATAAAAGTCATAAGATATTTTTGGAATAAAACTATTTGTTCACGTTGATGCGATTTTTCTTCATATGATAAAATATCGAATAATTTAACAAAATTGGCTTAAAGTGGCTCGCACAATTTTCCGAATCATATATTATAGAGAACACTACCTTTTTTCGAGAAAAGAATTTCTTATTTGCATTTACGATGCGCTTGCACATCTGGCTTTCATATAACATAAAGTAAACTCCTCTACGCCAAACTGAAAAGTAGGCTCCTAAAATTTTTTTCTGCGAAAGAAAAGAGAAAATGAATGTAATAGCATTCTGCAAGAATAGTTTACATAATGGAAGATAAAATATGATTACGGAGAAATTCAATCGCGTAAAGATTGAAATTGAATCCTTCGTGAATCTGCAATACGTTTTAACAATATATCCATGTCGAGATCGATATTCTCCTCTATAAGTAATACTTCCGTAATATCATCTCGATATTATCGAGTTATTATAACAGACTTCAATCATTTCCGCGCAAAAAGCTGTACTTTAGCGAGCAAACGTTCAAGCTCCGTAAACGTTATCAGACTCTTAAAAAGATTTTTCACGGTAATTGCTGTTGAAATTGCATTGGCGTGCAATATTTAGAGCTTCATTATTATGCATCGATATTTTTCGATATTGCGTAGCGTCGGGCAATATCGATTGACAGACAAAAGACAAACGAATACATATCGGTAACGAGTTACGGCACCGTTCTCACTTCCGTTTTAGAATCGAGAAAAAGAGAGAAAGAACATGACGCGAACGTTGAAATATGCATAAACAAACTTTCGGATGGTCATAAACTTCCGCACTCGAGTATTTCTCAGGCGTACTTTTATAGGAAACGCGATATTGCGTCTCGATTCTGAACGAATTCCGGTCTGTCCATCTCTCTTTTTCTCTTCTTCGCTCTGTTCTTCTCGGAGAAGCGGGAGAAGTTCGGGTTGCACTCTTAGTTCCTCCTGAAAAAGGAAAACACCCGCTTCCTTCGACGAAAACACGTTTATGGCGAGCAATGGCGCGGCGCAGGGCAATAAAGGCCGAAACACGGTTGGCGGAAAATAATGCAAGAACACAATTGCGCGGCTGCGTTTCACTTCGCTTTTCCTCGTGGTTCGCTTTTTTTTCCCCAAGATACACTCTCCTCTAGTTTGTTCGCCGCGACAACGGCCAATAATGAAATATACTCGTGTTAATTTTAACAGAAAGGTCATCCGTCTCAAGAAAGTAAGTACCATCGCTATAAATTAATTGTAGAAACTAGAACGTAAATAAAGATTAAAAAGTTAATATAATATTTGAATACTTTTCTTATCAGCTCTATTCTACGTAGTATTAATATGTACAAGATTTTTTTTTAAAACGTATCAGGTTTATAGTCTTTCAAAAAGTTGCTGAAATTAGAAATTTATAAATTTGAGTTTTCACATAAAAATGAATGTTATATACATAAACGTTTCAATAAAGTTAACATTTATATTTCATAAATTTCATAGTTTAAATGAAAAGTTTCTCATTTTATCTTAATTATTTTCAAAAACATGTTTATTTCTTATTAAAATAACTTTTTATTTAGGTCTAAACCAAACTTATAGTATTACTTTCATCAAATACAATATCAAAAAATCTATAATTTTTTCATAATTTTTTAATTTTGTTAAAAAATACATAAAATACATTAAAAAAAGTCTTTACTCGATCCATACTTAAAAAAAAAAATCGGGATTTCTTACAACAAAAACCTAAAAAACGTATGTAAAGTGTAAAATAAAAAATTGCGCATAATGGAATATGAGTTTTTAAATTAAATTTCGATAAAATAGTGAGTATTTTTTCCAAATAAATCTATCAGTCATTACCATAAAAAAATTATTTATTATCGAATAAAACGTTTCTAATTAAAAATTATTCCTCATTGCAGAATGTTCCTATTAATTAGCTATAAATTTACTAGTTTTTTCAACGCTCATAAAACTGTCGTGGCATAAACGAGCCTAATTTACGAGATTATCGAAATGCTCCCCGCAATCTACTTAGCTCGAGTATTCGTTTCGTATCTTTAAGTCCCATCTCCACTACCCTCAATCTCTGATCTAAAGTGCTCCATATTCTAATTTAATTGTAAAGGAGGAGGGTAGAAGAAGGCAACGTTATAACATACTCGCCAGTAATCTAGTAATATATATTCCCGTAAACTCTCGTGAAACTGCACGAGCGCCACATTGTTAATTCTCTCAGAGAGCGATTCTGATTTATTTATCGATGCAACGTTCTTAATATTCCCGCCATAATTCGTGCGATCGAGATGAAACTTTTTGAGACCGAAATAATATCATGACATAATGAGCCAGAAAATCTCCGGATTGAGTTGGAGAATATCGGGACTCATATCAAATTGCGTAAATATGCAAATACCTAGCGGCAGTTGATGTGGATTTACTCAGTTGGCCTTTTGACGTTAATTAGCGTGAATATGTCTGTGGGAGCTATGTACTACCGCATCATCCGTAAGGCCCTTCCATTGCGGTAGGATGCTCTCTATCCGTTTTCTCATTTTCCACTTAATCCAACGAGAGAGCAACTGAAACATGCATCGAGGTGCAACGATGATAGCCAGGGGGAGGCGCTTCATTATAGGAGATTACAAAAAGAACATTAATTTTCACCGTATATTTTTATACATTTGAATATTTTTATACGCTTGTATGCACTAAATGTCGTGAGAATAACCGTGACAATCGATTATCTTCGGCGTAACGATAACTCAGCTGACACGACTTTAATGCATTTTTTATTACGAGCTAGACGTAAATGGTCGAATGAATAATATAATCGTCATACAGATGCAAGTTATACTTTGTATAAGTTCTCATTATATAGCAATCTATCTATATAGCAATCTATATATATATATATATACACAGAAAATATATACTGCATTTAAATTATTAATTTATTATTAATTATTGTTTCAAGTATTTCAAAAATTATTCATATATTCATAAACTCATAAATTCATCATAAACATTAAATTTATACAAAATATACATGTATTAAATGCTAAGTTTAATACTTTAAGATTGTTATAAATTAAAACAAATTTGCTTACCTGTCATAATTTCTGAAATTTTTATTATAATTTTTATTATAATTAAAGAAAGCGCACGTTTACGTTCTGAGTAAAGCGAGATAATAGAAGATGGCTTGTATCCTTGTGCAACCATCTGAAAACTCTGTCTTTAGTGTTCCCCCGTGGATTAAGTATGGCCGTTTCTTCTAGTCGTTAAGTCTGATAAATTAATTCCTCCCCAGTCGCGCTTTCCTTCGCGTGCAAAAAATTGTCACGAACGGCGGAAAACAACCCCAGACATTAGGCCTCGCAATGACATAAATTTACGGCCATTAATAATTTATGAAAAGCTCCCTGCTGGTCCGCTCATAAATATACTCGACATTTTTCTCCGCTCAACGAGAACCGCCGCATTTATCGGCCCCTCGTTTTTATTGCAACACTTTCTTTCGATATCTTTATTCCAATAACGAGAGTCTTAAGACGTGTCGATTGGTTAATGGACAGTCTTGTAGTTATAATAAATTGCGGACAAAAAATGAAGTGGATATCGATAAACGTTTAGAAACCTTTTTCATTTCCCAGATGTCTTTAAAGCATTGCTCAATAAACAATTTATCTTTATATATCAATCAAGCAGTTATTAAGCATTTATAAAGTATCAGAATAAAGTATGTATTAAAATTAATGTATCTATTAAAAGTAGATACTTAATTCGTATGTCAATAAAAAAGTTGTCTTATTCCGCTATCACCATTCTTTTTTTATGCACTTTGTTATCTTTCATTATCCATGCCTGCCATAAAAATAACGCTAATGTTTGCATAAAAGCACTTTTATCATGACTTTTATTCATTGTTGGTGAAACGATGCGGCCGTTGAAAAATATTTTATGATAAACTATCCAGTGCGCGACGAGGTCTCAACGAGGTAGATCGTGGGGTCAAGGGTTGTTGCGAGAACTTAATGATGAGCGCTTTGAAAGTGCGCTCTATAGTGCAGGCATGCGTTTCGCGGCGAACACAACGGTTTAACGACTTTGAGCGTGGCGAGAAAAAGGAATATTCAGATAAGCGTGGGCAAACTTAATGCCCGGAAAATCGTCGATGCCCTAGAGAGATAGCGCTCGTGCAATAAAAAAAAGAAAGAAAAAGAAAGAGAAAACGCCAAAGTACACGATAGAACGTTATACGAACGCCATGCGCAGATTACCAATATCTTTCTGTTTTTTTTTTAAATTCACCTATAACTGTATCGTTACAATCCACGGAATAGTAGAACGCTAGAGTACTCTGTTAAAAATGTCATGAAATTTAATGTATTTTTAAGTTACTCAAGTTAAATTTAATGATATTACATTAATGTATCTGTAACTAAAAAGTATGTTTGTGTATATAAAAGTTAGTGTATCTTGCACTTTACTTCCATTATATATAATGGAAGAGTAAATTTCAAGCAGGTACATTAAAAATATTTCATATTGTTCAATGAAGTTACAAATAAATTTAATGTTTACATCGTTATTAAATTCCATACAAATCTACATAAAATTTATGGCAAATGCACTCACACTATACGTGTATATATATATAATGTCACGAAATTGAATTTAATTTGTATAACTTAAAAGTACATTAAATTTCATAATATTTTTAACAGCGTAGATTATGTTCCGTTATTTACTGCGAGTATTGAAAATCTATATTTGACGTTATATATACTATAGATTTTCAGCACTTATAGTGAATAAAGGAACGCAATTCTATATATATATATATAGTTATTAGAGTATATAGTTATTAGGTTATTATAAACATGGTGAACTTTTGCTCTATTCTAATACATTTAGAATTCTACGAAACGCTATTGGCGTGCGAAGGTTACATGATTTAAACGTTTTGTATCCTCTGGTAGATATCTCAGTTAATTTACCGACGGAAATATATGCTGACGAAACGCCACGGATATAGCAGTAAGCCATTTGTTTTACTACAGCATCGACACGGAAATTCATTTATTTGAAAATAATCCGTAAATTTCTCTAAGATTTATAAGAAGTTCTCCCCTTTCTCGTGGTTGTGCCGTCGCAGCAGTAATTCTGCATTTACGCACGCGGTTAAATCTCAAAATATCGTCGCGTCATGTCTAGAAAGAATAAGTTATTTGTCATGGGACGTGTAACCGTGTGATTCGTTAGACGTTTGTTGTTTCGAAATAACAGCTGTTAACCGATGTTAAGTTTATTCATAATTTCTTTGTATTTTGCTTCAATCTATTTAAGAATAAAGAAAGAATTTCTTTCTCTTTTTGTACTTATGTTTCTAGGGAGAGACAGACAAAGAGTCGGAATTAAAGTTGGCTAAGGTCGGTAAAGCTCGCTTTTAATCCGAGAAGTCCACACTTTCTGGTATAACCATAAAGTACTGGGATCTAACACAACTTTTCCTCGAGAAATTTTTTCTTACATCTCTTTCTTTTGAATAAAGTTTTAGAAATATTTAAAGCACGAAAAATAACGATAAAAAGAATTCTTTTATAGTATACTTATATGATCCTAGAATGTTGGTATATAAAAGGAAACAGACCACTTTAAATTAATACAAAACAAGTTTTTCATACTTTTCATAATTTTAATGACAAAATGTTTATAATTTAGACTTTTATAAACATAAGTAATTATTAATTTAAAAGAAAAGAAAAAATAAATACACTATGAAATTTAATTTTGAAATGATATGAAATATTAGATGTAGTAAAAAGAAATCCATTATTTTTCCATTCAATTTCATGCAAAAATAATGGATTTCTTTTTACTACACCTATGTATTCTAACTATACGTGTCCTCATTTTCGCATGGCAGATTGGACTTTCTAATGACCACTGAAGACGTAGCTTACTACTCAATGACTTCAATCACTTATGCGTAAAATTTATGTACCGATAGCACATTCTATAGTTAAAAAAAATCTGGGATTCATCAGATTTACAGTTTAGCACTTCTGAGATTCATCTGTTTGGGATGTCCATCTCGCGCTTATCGATCGTTTTTCCATTTTACGAGGCCTTTCGCCGCGAGTAAACTACCACGATATTATAAATGCCACGGATTTTTCAGCGAGCGGCGGATACGTGCAAATATTCGCGAGTCGATAGATCGAAAATCGAGGATCCGCGAGGGTGATTGCCAATGCGATGCGTGAATATGCATGGGCGATTGCACGCGAGAACGCGACAAAAGTTCGTTTCGTGGCCGAGTCTAAAATTTAGCGTTTTCGAGCGAGAATTCCGTATATCCGCCGGGCGCTTCGCAGACCCGATTCGCTGATTTTGGCATTTCCGAAATGCGTTGCCGCGCCCGAGGAATGTTTATTACAAAATTTTATTACCCCCATTCCCCTCCCCGGTCAACGGCCCAGCTTTACATGACGTTACGAGACGCGCCGTATTATAACACGACGCGAGAACAATGCGTTTCACTACCATACACCGCCATGCTCCGCTCTACACTGTGCTCCTTTCATTACGCTCACGCATAGAATCATCAACACTGTAGTAAAAATTAAAATCCCGCAATAATTAACTCGCCGTTAGATAAATAGCAAAAAGTAAAGAATAGTACAGAGTGTAGTTTTTATATTCTTCAGCACAATAATGAGCAAATACGAATATTAATATCATAGTCATGAGTTTTTAGTACATATATATCTCTCTCTCTTTTCCTTTCTCACGAGTCAAAAAATTATATCTAAATCTAAAATTACATTTTCATAATGAAATTTTTGGTCATTAAATGAATGAGATAAAATTAGCAAAATGAAAATATGTTTAATTTATGTCACGAAAGACGTGATATAAATTTAATTTGTCCCTATATTAAATAAGACAGTTTCTTCGCTCAAAACATAAAATCTAATTTACGTGATGAGAAAATAATTTCATCTTAATTCATAATTCGTTTTTAGAAAGTAGAAAACATACTTTTGTTTAATCCGAGAATAATCGTCTACTTTTCCTCTCCAGGAAAGAAAATATGAATTGTTAAAAATTGAATACTATTTACTTTCTTTTTAGATATCTTTTTATTTCTTATTTAATTATCATTCTTTACGATTCTTTAAGTATACAATTCCAGCTAAAACCAGCAAAAGCGTCATATTAATTCAAATAATTTTCTAGAAATACTATTTACATAATATACTTTTTTTGTTTGTTAATATTTGTTTAATATTTGTTTCTACTTACTTTCTTAAAAAAATTGTGAGTAAATTCATGTTCTTAAATGGCAATAAATAAAAAAATATTTAATAATATACAATATGTTGTTAACAGTAATTTTAATTGACATGTAAATACACTCTAAGTAATAATTTATATTAAAAAAAATTAAGTGACTGCTTCTGGGACCTGAGTTAAACTTTGATTTATTTGTAGAAATACAAAAATGAAGAAAGAGCGTTCCATATATTAAGATTTTATACAAAGCAAGAAAACTTAATCAATTATATCATAAATTTATTATATATTTTCGTACGTTACTAATTGAAATGTGAATCTCAGTGATTAATTTTTGGATGAATAAGTAATGAATTTTTGTCTAGACTGGATTCGGAACTTTTAATATTTGACCGCTGACGAAACTGTATCTTATAAATTTAAAAAAAATTTAAAAATAAGTAACAATAAATAAGATAAAATAGGACTCCAAGTTTTTACAAAAAGGTTATAAGAGTCGATATTTAGTGTGCAAAAATATTATTTTTTTAACATTTTAATTGTCATGTAGTTATTTTTATCTCTCCGTTGACAATTATTTAATAAAAATTGAAAGTAAGTTAAAACTCGTACGGGTGAACATTGTATATTACGAATGAACAATTAAAATTTGTTTAAAAAATATTTTTTGCACACTAAGTAAGCAGTAAGCACACTGCGCTAATTTCTATACCCCTTTGTATTTTTCTTTAATTTATAAAAATAAGTAGATTTACAAAAACATATTTATCGCGTTCGATTTAAATTCTCTACAATTTCACTTGACAAACTCGCGAGATTCCGATTTTCGCGAACAACTCATTTGCGAGGTTGTTTACTAAAGTGCAGGAGACGGCGATGGATTCGCGTTATAAAACTGCATCTCAAGCAACATCCGAGCTGCATCGAAACTTGGCGGAATAAGTAAGAAATTAGTTTAATGTGGGTTTAATGAC